>ERZ791902.452-NODE-452-length-30546-cov-108.926667_pt1 | contig 30546 bp, 17 predicted proteins | sample MGYA00510149_ERZ791902 | MGnify/ENA primary metagenome ERZ791902 (study PRJEB30046, sample SAMN00792060) | human gut metagenome | study: EMG produced TPA metagenomics assembly of the A metagenome-wide association study of gut microbiota in type 2...
TTGTCGCTTTGCAAGCAAAATCCCACTAAACCCTATAGGTTGCGGATTTGAGGATTCTTTATTTTTGATGTTTCTTGATATCGTTTTCCTCCTTATTCTATTGCAAAGGTAAATAAAGTTTTCTAAAAAGTGGCATATACTGCTATCTTTTTAAGAAATATCTCCAAAAACCTTTCATCATTTAGAATAAAAAGTTTAATTTTGCACCAAATTATTAAACGTTTAATATGATTGATACAGAAAATATGACTTTTGAAGAGGCTCGTCTTGCACTCGTGGATGATTTGAAGAGTAGTTTGGAGAACCTGCGCAACCGTTTTGCAGACCAGCAAGTTGATTGGGGTAAGCTGCAAGACAGTTTGCATAAGGTAGTCGGAGATTCTGTCAATATTCGGAATATGCAACCGGATGTGGTTGAGGTGCGACCAAGAGAATTGGAATGTGATGTTGTCCGTTTCCAGAATAATAAGGAGAAATGGGTGGCATTGGTGGGTTTGCTTAATGGTCATCCTTACGAGATATTCACAGGTTTGCAAGATGATGAGGAAGGCATCATGTTACCAAAATCTGTCACCAAAGGTAAAATCGTGAAGACAGTTCTCAGTGAGGGAGCCAAGAGATATGATTTTCAGTTTGTCAACAAGCGAGGTTATAAGATAACCGTGGAGGGATTGAGCGAGAAGTTTAATCCGGAGTATTGGAATTATGCCAAGTTGATTTCCGGTGTGTTGCGCTATCGTATGCCTATCAAGCATGTTATCAAACTGGTTAGTCAGTTGCAGCTCACTTCTGAGAGTATCAATACCTGGAAGGTGGGTGTAGAACGTGCCTTGAAAAATTACTTGAAGGATGATGAACAGCTAACTTCTTGTAGTGATGAACAGCATGATGGAGGAGAACAATGATGAATTTACGTCAGAGCTATATCCTTTTGCAAGACTTGAAGTTTCATGCCTTTCATGGTGTTTTGCCACAGGAAAGAAAAACGGGTAATGATTATCTTGTAAGTTTACGCATCAAATATGATGTTACGAATGCATTGACGAGTGATGATGTCAATGATACCTTGAACTATGCAGAGGTTTATCAGTTGGTTTCCCAGGAGATGTCTGTTCCTTCTCAATTGATAGAAAGAGTAGGAGGCAGAATTGGTGATCGTCTTTTTCGCCGTTTCCCAACTATAGAAGAAATTCATCTGAAAATCATCAAGCAGAATCCACCTATGGGAGCCGATTGTGAAGGAGCTGGTGTGGAATTTCTGTTTGAGCGTTCACTTAATAAATAATAAAACTTTGTTGCATATTTTGGTTTTCTGCCATTAAATGCTTAATTTTGCACAATCATAATAAATAGTATGTTGAAGAAGATCGTTCTTTTGCTGGTTGCATTCTTTATGTTGGTGGCATATTCTTTTGCTGCCAATGATAGATTTACGCTTGTTATTGACCCTGGTCATGGTGGTCATGATGCAGGTGCCATGGGTGCCAGATCCAAAGAAAAAGATATAAACCTGCGGGTGGCATTGGCTTTTGGTAAGTATGTAGAACGTAATATGCCAGATGTGCGTGTCATTTATACCCGAAAGACTGATGTGTTCATTCCGTTGAAGGAAAGAGCAAATATTGCCAATAAGGCTGGTGCTGACCTGTTTATTTCAGTTCATACCAATGCCTTGCCTGGTGGTAAGATAGCTAGAGGTTTTGAAACCTATTCCTTGGGTATGCACCGTGCCAAGGATAATCTGGATGTGGCTATGCGAGAGAACTCTGTCATCTCCATGGAGAAGGGATATCAGCAGACTTATCAGGGATTTGACCCGAAGTCTTCTGAAAGCTATATTATCTTTGAATTCATTCAAGGTAAGAATATGGAGCGCAGTGTTGAGATTGCCCGCTCCATTCAAAAGTGTGTTTGCAACGAGGCCAACCGCCCGAATAAAGGAGTTCACCAAGCAGGATTCCTGGTTCTTCGCGAGACCTCTATGCCAAGCTGTTTGATAGAGTTAGGCTTTATCACCACCCCTGATGAGGAGGAACTGCTCAACAATGAATCGCGCGTGGATGATGTGGCTAAGGCTATCTTCCACGGTTTCGAACAATATAAGAACAAGTATGATAGAAGAGTTTCTGTGCCTTATCGTGCGGCATCATCTGCAGACGACAGTGAAATGCCAAAGATTGTGCCTGATACCTATCAGCGCGAGGAAACCAAGCGACAATCGCAGGCAAGGGATACTTCCGTTGGAGAGAAAGACGCTCATGCCCCAATCTTCAAAGTGCAGATCTTAGTGAGCAACCGTGTGCTTCGAGCAGGTGATGCGCATTTCAAAGGAGAAACAGGTTATGCAAGTTATCAGGAGGGTGGTATGGTGAAATACACGATGGGCTCTTCTGCTAATTATAATGAGATCTTCCGACTTCGTAAATCCTTATTGGATAAGTTTCCTGAGGCATTTATCATCGCCTTTAAGGATGGACAGAAGTACGATGTGAATCAGGCAATTCGAGAATTTAAACAGAATAAAAAATAAAGGAGAATGAAAATTACCAAGGAAATAAAAATAGCTCTTGTGGCTATTGTAGGTATTTTGATTATGTACTTCGGAATTAATTTTCTGAAGGGAATCAATCTGTTTTCTTCCAATAACTATTATTATATGACGTTTTCCGACATCCAGGGACTGGGTGCTTCAACGCCAATTTATGCTGATGGTTATAAGGTAGGAACTGTTGATGCTGTGGATTTTGACTATACTCAGTCTGGGCCTATCAAGGTAAAGGCTGATATTGATAAAAATCTGCGCATTCCAAAGGGAAGTCAGGCTGAAATTGTGAAAGACCTGATGGGTAATTTGCAAGTGAATATCTTGTTGGCTAATAATCCTCGTGAACGTATTGAGGCTGGTGGCATTATACCTGGAGCTGTCAATGAGGGCGCTTTGGGCAAGGTCTCGGCTATGGTTCCTACTATCGAGAAGATGCTCCCTAAACTGGATTCTATCTTGGGTAGCTTGAATGCGCTCTTGGCAGATCCTGCATTGGCTGCTTCTTTGCATAATGTGCAAACCATTACGGGCAATCTTACGGTTTCTACCCGTGAGTTGAATACGTTGATGGCAGGTCTCAATAAGCAGGTTCCTGGTATGATCAATCGTGCCAATGGCGTTTTGGATAATACTAATAAGCTGACTTCCAATCTGGCATCTTTGGATGTACAGGGTACGCTGGATCGTGTCAACAAGACATTGGAGAATACACAGGCATTTACTGAAAAGTTGAACAGCAACAAGGGTACTCTCGGCTTGTTGATGAATGATACCCAACTTTATGATAATATGAATTCGACTATGCGCCATGCTGATTCTTTAGTTATCGATTTGAAACAGCATCCTAAGCGCTATGTTCACTTCTCTGTTTTTGGTAAAAAAGACAAGTAATAGAGGCGAATGTCTTTAAAAAGCCGCCTGTGCTTAAATAAAAATAGTCTAAATAAGTGGATACAATGTTTCACGCCCTCGAAATAACTTTCGAACTGATTGTTTGTGAGTTATTTCGAGGGTGTTACGATTTTGTTTCACTCTTTTTCTATTCTTTTCTTTGAAAAGCTTCTAAGTTATTCTACATCAGATAGTTAACCCTAAAAGTAGGTCAAAGAACTGAAAATTGTGGATAACTTAATTAAGTGTCTGATAATTAAGAGGTTATAAGACTATATTAAAATAAATTAAATTATCAGATTTGGTGGTCTGCGTTTTATTTTATAATTTTGCAGTGAATTTGGCGTTTTGGGGATGCCTTTCACTAATTTGAGCAATAATTTAAAGCAATTATCGATATAATGTTAGCAAGTCCTAAAGCTCTTTGGGACAATTGTCTTACGCTTATCCGTCAGCATGTCTCTGAGCAACATTTCAATACGTGGTTTAAACCCATTGTTTTCGAGTCGTATAAGCCGGCTACGAAAACTTTGCTGGTTAGAGTTCCGAGTACTTTCTTCTATGAGTATTTGGAAGCAAACTTCGTGGACTTACTGAGCAAGGTATTGCATCAGAATTTTGGTGAAGGTATTCGTCTGACTTATCGTGTTGTGGTAGTCAAGGATGCTCCTGGTGGTACTACACCTTTGCCTTTAGATCCTGATGATGCTAATGATTTGAGTCCTAAGAGTCATCAGGCTCAGGCAGGAAGCGAGACTGCTGCAGCAGGAGAATCTCAAATGGATGATATTGATACCCAACTTGATCCTAAGTTGACATTCAATAATTACATGGAGGGTGAAAGTAATAAGCTTCCACGTTCTGTGGGATTGTCTATTGCAGAACATCCTAATACAAGTCAGTTTAATCCGATGTTTATCTATGGTCCGTCTGGTAGCGGTAAGACACATTTGGTCAATGCCATTGGTGTTAAGGCTAAGCAGATGTATCCGCAAAAGCGCGTGCTCTATGTGAGTGCCCGTCTCTTTCAGACGCAATATACAGATGCTATTCTGCACAATTCAAGCAATGATTTCATCAATTTCTATCAGTCTATCGATATGCTGATCGTTGATGATATTCAGGATTGGGCAGGCAAGGCAAAGACATTGAATACGTTTTTCCATATCTTCAATCATCTCTTCCGTAATGGTAAGCGCATCATATTGGCAAGTGACCGTCCTCCGGTAGATTTGAAAGATGTGCCAGATCGCCTTCTGACGCGTTTCTCTTGTGGTTTGGTATGTGAATTGGAAAAACCGAACGAGCAGCTCTGTGTGGATATCTTGAGTAATAAGATACGTCGTGATGGTTTGAAAATCTCCAAGGAGGTTGTTAGTTTCATTGCTCAAACCTGTAATGGTAGTGTGCGTGATTTGCAGGGTGCCATCAATGGTTTGCTGGCTTATAGCATTGTGTATAACAGCAATATTGATATCCGCTTGGCAGAACGCGTTATCAAGAGAGCCGTGAAGGTGGATGACAAGCCTTTGACGATAGATGATATCGTAGAGAAGGTTTGTACTCATTATAATGTGACTACAGCTGCCGTGAACAGTAAGAGCCGTAAGCGTGATTATGTGGTGGCAAGACAGGTGACGATGTATCTGGCACAGAAATATACCAAAATGCCTGCTTCACGCATAGGTAAGCTTGTAGGAAATAGAGATCATAGTACTGTGATTCACAGTTGTTCAAAAGTGGAGGAGCGATTGAAAATCGATGCAACTTTCAGCGATGAAATAATGAGTATAGAAAACTCGTTTAAGTTGAAAGCGTAATGATTTACATCTTTATGTTGCAAAGAAACGTATGAATTCATTATATCTTTTTCAGTTTGCATGTTTCATATTCATGCTCGTCAATGCCTTCATCGTGGCACTCTCTCATCTGCATGTAAGATGAGAGAACAAGCGGTATGAGCGTTCTCGATGGATCATTGTGATTGCACTGATAGGATTGGCGATACAATATGTGATACAGATTGGCAAGATGTCAAATGCTAAAAAAAGTTACACTGGGAACACTCATCGATGTGCGAGGAGAAGCAAACATTCGTAATCTACATCTCCGCTTTCAGCAGCTTTATCTCCTCTGCTGTCAACCCCGTCATATCCATGACCGATGCTTCATCCAAACCCTTTGCCAGCATCTTTCTGGCAATCTCAAGGCTTCGCAGGTTCATGCCCTTTTCCATGCCTTGCTTCATGCCCTTCGCCATGCCTATTTCTAAACCTTCAGCAAGGCCTTCTTGTTTTGCCGTATCAATAGAATTCTTGATATCCCGATATGCCTTCTTACTAGCTTCGTACTCCCTCATTTCCTGCGGAGTGAACTTGGCAATCTCGGCTTCCTCAAAGAGGCAATCAAAATCGGTCAGCAAGCTGATGTATCTTTCTTCTACCTGCTTCATAATCATCTGTTTTAAAATTCTCAAGCGCAAAGTTACGACTTTATTTTCATATCTGATAGAGATTTTGGGGAAAAGTTTCTGAAAAAGTTAGAGATTGCGTTTTTTATGTGAGAGGACAAGGGTCTTGATACCTGTTGGGTGGACAATATGGTTGTGGTTTTTCGATGTAAGTTCCCAGTCAGATTCTATTTCCTGAAAATTTTTCGTAAGTTTTTATAAGTTTTTGTGCGTTTATCACTATTTTTGATTATATTTGCAACCAATATGGAATTAACCTAAACAAAAGTGAAGATATGGTTATGAAACAGAAATTTAAACTCATATTTTATGGTGTAGGAGCGCTGATTTTATTGCCCCAATCCATTCATGCCCAATTTGTAAATATGGAGGGGTTGGACTCTTTACGCCTGTCGGGATCGGTGAGCGTGGTGGAACCTGAACTCCTGAAGAAAGGCGTACTTCACAATGCCCTCGATGCATTGAGTGGACAGACTGCCGGTGTCAATGTCACAACCAATGGACTTGACCGTATCGCCATGTTGAACGCTGTTCGTGTTAGAGGTACTACTTCCATTATGGGAGGTAACGAACCACTTGTTATTATTGATGGCGTAACCTCTGATGTGGCTACACTTGCAACAATTTATCCTGCGGATATAGAAAGTTTTACGGTTCTGAAAAATGCCAGCGAAACTGCACTTTATGGTTCGCGCGGTGCTTCGGGTGTTATTCAGGTGAAAACCAAAAAGGGTACAGGTAAGGGATTTCAGATCTCTTATGAGGGTAGCTATGGCATCGAAGCTATGTATAAAAGTATGGAGATGCTCAATGCTGCTGAATATATTGCGGCTGCACAGAAGTTGGGATTGGAATATAATGACAAGGGATATGATACCAACTTCCGAAAGGCTATCACTCGAACAGGAAATATCCAAAACCATTATCTGGCTTTCAGTGGTGGAAATCCACAGAGCAACTATCGCGCTTCTTTTGGTTATATTGATCATAATACCATCATCCGTAGTAAGGGGTATCGCAATTTAGTGGCTAAGATTGATGTCACTCAGAAGGCATTTAATAATAGGCTGACTGGCGACTTCGGTGTATTTGGTTCTTCATATAAGAACAATGATATCTTTGACAGTCAGATGCTCTTCTATTCTGCCGATGCCATGAATCCTACCTATCCATTCGATAGAGAGAATGGCAGTTGGGTAAAGAATGGAGCGGCTTCGCAGGTGAATCCACCAGGAGCCTTGCTGCAGGAGCGAAATGATAGTAAGAATATGAACTTCAATGGTCATCTGAAGCTGAAATATGATATCTGTAATTATCTGAATGTCACTGCATTCGGAGCATACGGCTATGCTTCCAATGAAAATAATCAGTTCTGTCCTACATGGGTTTGGGCGCAGGGCAATCTCTATCGTGGTGAATTCAAGAGTGAGGAATGGCTTGGTAATGTTTCCTTAAACTATCAGCATTCCTGGGGTATTCATAATCTCAAGGCGATGCTTGGCGCAGAATATCAGAAAAATATCCGAACTGGTTTCTGGACTTCTGCCAAGGGAATTACCAACAACGGGATGTATTATCACAATATAGGTGCTGCCGCCTCTCGTCCTTATGGAGGAACGGATAGCAACTATGAAGATCTGGCCTTAGCTTCTGTGATGGGGAATATCGACTACACCTTATTAAATAAATATAGCCTTTCGGTTTCCATGCGTGGTGATGGTTCTTCGATGGTGGGCGATGATCATACTTGGGGTTTCTTCCCATCCATCTCTCTTTCCTGGGATATGAAACAGGAAGAATGGCTCCGTCATATCAAGGATATTACGATGCTGAAACTCCGCACGGGCTATGGTAGGTCGGGTAATCTTGGTGGCATATCTGCTTATACCACGATGAACACGGTGAGACAGAACGGCATTGTTTCGGTGAACAGTTCGCCTACGGTGACGATGGGGATGATCAGCAACAACAATCCTGATTTGAAATGGGAAACACGTGCTACCTGGAACCTGGGTGCTGACCTCGGCTTGTGGAATAACCGGCTGGTTCTGACGGCTGAATATTACTATTCCAAGACTACGGATATGCTTTATGCCTATGACGTGCCTGTACCTCCATTCGCCTACGATAAACTGTTGGCGAATATCGGTTCGATGAGCAATCAGGGTTTAGAGATAGGCTTTTCTTTCACTCCTATCCAGAAGAAGGACATGGAACTGAACATCAATATGAATCTCTCCTGGCAGAAGAACAAACTCCTGTCGTTGAGCGGTGAATATGCTGGTATGCAGATGTCGGCAGCTGATGTGACGGCGATGGGCGCCTTGTCGGGTGCCGGGCAGCATGGCGGTTATAATAATGTGGTCTATCAGATTGTGGGGCAGCCGCTTGGTGTGTTCTATCTGCCTCATTGCAAGGGACTCGTGGAAGATGGCAACGGACATTATCGTTATGACATCGAAGACCTGGATCAGAATGGAACCGTTGATTTGAGTGATGGCGGCGATAGATATATTGCCGGACAGGCTACTCCTAAAGTAACGTTGGGCTCCAATATCAGTTTCCGTTATCGCGACTGGTATCTCTCTTTGCAGATGAATGGTGCTTTCGGACATAAGATTTTCAACGGTACAGGATTGGCATACACCAATATGTCGAGTTTCCCGGATTACAATGTATTGAAGGGGGCACCAGAGAAGAATATCGTAGATCAGAATGTTTCTGATTATTGGCTGGAGAATGGTGATTATCTCAACTTCGAGTATCTTACCCTCGGCTACGACATTCCTATCAAGAAAGGGGTGATACAATCGCTCAGGGTATCAGCAAGCGTGAATAATCTTGCCACAATCACCAGTTACAGCGGATTGACTCCGATGATCAACAGTTATGTGGTAAACAGCACGATGGGTATAGATGATAAGCGGACTTATCCTCTTTACAGAACCTTCTCGCTGGGTCTAAGTGTTCAATTCTAATAATAGATGAGTATGAAACGATATAGAATATTATCTGTTCTGATGGCAGTCTTGGCATTGACATCGTGTTTGAATGAGCATCCGAAAGATCAGCTCGACGAGGATGCTATCTATGGTTCTGCATCGGAGATTTATACCAATGCCGTAGCTTCACTCTATAATTATATAGGTGGAGCCAACGAGAGTGAAGGTATTCAGGGAACTTGTCGCGGCATCTACGATTATAATACGCTGACCACTGATGAGGCTATCATTCCAATCCGTGGCGGCGACTGGTATGATGGTGGTTTGTGGAATGCCATGTATCAGCATCGGTGGACTGAAGATGATGCTTCACTCTATGATACCTGGAAGTATCTCTATAAAGTGATAGTTCTGGCTAATAAGTCGCTTGACATCATTGATGCCAAGTCTTCCATGCTTACTGCCAGCCAGAAAGACAAATTCAAGGCTGAGGTTAGGGCTATCAGGGCTTTGATGTATTATGAGGCGATGGATATGTTTGGCAGGATTCCTGTTGTCTTGTCTTCGGGAGAATCGGAAATCTATCAAACTGCCTCGAAAATGCCAGATATCTCTTTGACAGATACGAACCTGTCGGCACAGAGCGAGCGAAGTGAAACTTTCCGGTTTATCTTCAGTGAACTACAGCAGGTACTTCCTTATCTGTCGGAAGAACATAGTAATAAGGAAGGAAATTATTATGGCAGGATGACGCGGCCGGTAGTCAATTTCCTTTTGGCAAAGTTGGCTTTGAATGCAGAAATATATATGTTTGATGATTGGACCGAGGGGTATGCTAAGCGTCCGAAGGGTAAGGATATTTATTTTATGGTGCAAACAGCCGATGGTGCTTATTCTCTGAAAGGCGGTAAGGCAAGCGAGCATCGCTGCCTGAAGTTGAATGCCTGGGAAACCTGCATTTATTATTGTGATAAACTGGCGAGCGAAGGTTATGATTTGGAAGAAGATGATGCTTTCAATTTCTCTACGCATAATGAGACATCGAAGGAGAATATCTTCACGATTCCGATGGATAAGAATATCTATACCAATCAGTTCCATTATCTCTTCCGCTCTTATCACTATACACATGGCGGAGCCTTGGGATGGGGTAGTGAGAATGGTACTTGCGCCACAATCTCTACCATGAAAGCAAACCGCTATGGCGAAGCTGATGAAGATACCCGTTGCAGGAAGAACTTTGTGGCAGGTGTGGTGGAAGTAGATGGTGAAAAACTTCTGATGGATAATGGTAAGCCATTGGAATATCAGCCTTTCGAAGTGGCTCAGAACCTGACCAACAGCAAGTATATCAAGACGGCTGGAGCGAGAATGGCAAAATATGAAGTGGATAGAACTTCGTATATGGATGGTAAGTTGCAGAGCAATGACATCGTTCTTTTCCGCTATGCAGACGTATTGTTGATGAAAGCGGAGGCCAAGGTTCGTAATGGCGAAGAAGGTAATGTGGAACTGAATAGGGTTCGTTCCCGTGTAGGTATGCCAAACCGACAGGCTACGCTCGACAATATCCTGGAAGAACGATTATTAGAATTGGTGTGGGAAGGTTGGCGTCGTCAGGATCTTATCCGTTTCGGAAAGTTTACTGCAGCCTATGATCTTCGTATTCCTTTAGCTGGTGAGTCATCGGGTTATACCACCGTTTTCCCAATTCCTAAGAAATGTATGGAATTGAATAAAAAGTTGGTGCAGAACAAGGGGTATGAGAAATCATTATAAAGAGGTTTATACAAAAAAAATCATCGGATTCCGCGGAATCCGATGATTTTTTGTTATAACTGATAAAACTTCGTGAAAGCCTTGACGCAATACTCGTGGTCGATTACGCTACCTGTTTCTCGACAACTGTGCATGGCGAGGATGGCATTACCCATATCTACACCCTTCAAAGGAATAGAAGAAGCGAGGATGTTACCAAGCGTACTTCCACCAGCTACATCACTGTGGTTTACAAATCGTTGGCATGGTACTCCGGCTGCATCGCAGATGCTGGCAAAGATGGCTGCTGATACAGCATCGCTTGCATACTTTTGTGCTGCATTGAACTTGATGACCGGACCGCCGCCAAGCATTGGGTGATTGGTCGGGTCGAACTTCTCACTATAATTAGGATGCCAAGCGTGGGCATTATCAGCAGAAATCATGAAAGCACGCTCTACTGCCTGGTAGTAAGCCTCCTCTGTGCCGCTCTGAGCAAGGGCAATGCGCTGGAGCATATGAGAGAGGAATGGACTTCCGGCACCCTGCTTGGTCTGAGATCCCGTTTCCTCATTGTCGAAGATGGCGAGAACGCGAGTTGTTTCAAATGCCGAAGTATCAGATGATGAAGTGGCATCTGCTGCAATCATCGCCTCTACACCTGCCCAGCACATAGATAAATCATCAAGTCTTCCTGAAGAGATGAATTCCTGATGCACACCGAAGGTGCAGGCTGGAGTGGCATCAGCCAGATAGAGGTCGAAGTCGAGAATATCTTCTTTCTTGATATTCAGTTCGCCTGTAATTACATTCATCAGGAGATTTCCCTTTTCCAGTTCATCATTGATGATGCCCAGGATAGGGAGAACATCCTTTTGCTTGCTCAATTTTACACCATCATTCACCTGGCGGTTGAAGTGGATGGCAAGATTGCTGATTTGCAGCAATGGGCGCTGGATATGAAGAAGGAGTGTCTGAGGATTCATGGCGTTCTCACCTTTTACAATCACTCTACCCGCTAAAGTCAAAGGGCGGTCGAACCAGGTTGACATGATAGGACCACCATACACCTCGGTATTTAGTTTCACGATGCCACCCTCACAAAGCATCTCTGCATTTGGCTTGATGCGGAAGGTAGGAGAATCGCAGTGAGCGCAAATCATGTGGAAACCGCCATCTGCCAATGATTCCTTACCGATTTGGAAAGCATAGATAGAGGAATCGTTCTTAGTAACAAAGAACTTGTCGCCAGCCTCAACCTTACCCAAAGGCTCCTGTGGGTTGATGCGATGGAAACCATTCTTCTCCAATTCTTCAGAGATATTCTTCACTGCCAGAAAGTTTACTGGAGAAGCGTCAAGGAAGGATAATAATCTTTTAATCATACTTTATGTTTTTATTCTGTTTTCAAATTGCCGAGTGCAGCTTATCTTATGCAAAGATAATGCAAATGAGCGCAATGAAAACTTGTTTTCAAATTGCCGAGTGCAGCTTATCTTATGCAAAAATACAACATTTATTTTATTTTATCTCATAATTCTACTTGTTTTTCATTTTTTTATCAGAATGAACATAGACATGGAATGGAATAGCCGTGGAAGCAAGGAGAACATGAGGCTCAGTTCTTCTTCCAGCCTCAAAGCCAAGCTTTACAAGGCTTTCTGCAAGAATCGTTTCTCGGTTACGCTTGAAGCTAACGACATCTTCAACATAAGCAACCATGACATACAATTCTATAGCAAGGATGTTACTCTTTGGTAACACAGTTCGAACGATAGCTGTTAAGGAACAAGATGCTGATCAAGAGGAATTGAATCGTTTCGAAAAATAAAGAAATATATTTATATGAAAATAATGAAGCCTGCTTCAATGCGTGTGGAAGCAGGCTTCGTTGTTGATTGAAGTAAGTTTCGATGGCGAATGAAGCTTACTACGTTTTTATGCTCATTTGTATTCCTTTATGCTCCGTGGAAGAGGTATTCCTTTTGAATCTTCTCCGTGAGTCGAGTAAAGAGTTCTTCCACCAATTCATCTGCCACTTCGATGGCGTGGTTCAGAACCCCATCTGAGAAGTGCTGCAAGAGGTCTTGGGCTTTTATCGGACTCTCCTTGTAAAGCTTCAAGTACTCTGTTTCCATCTCCTTCTGACGTTGGTCGTTCTCAGCCTCCAACTTGGCGTAAGCATCCTTAATGATAGGAGCGAAGGCATTATAGTCGGTCATGCCGAGCGTCATCACCTTGCGGAAACGCCAGTAGGCACTGTTGTCCTTGCATCTGCCATTAGCCACATGGGTGTAAAGCTCAGGGAAGGTTTTTACTCCCTGGTAGAGTGGGAGGAAGACGCTGAGGTCGCCCATGCCGAATGCGACGTAGGTGATGTGACCTATGGCATGAGGCAAATCCTCTCTTACCTGGATGATGTGGGTCTGCGTGGTGCGGAAGATAGATACAGGGCGATAAGGCTCTTTTCCATTCTCATGCAGATATGGATCATGATCGGTATGGTCATAATGGAAACGGAAGGCGGTGCGGAGGTCGGTGAGCGAGATCTTATGCGCAGCCTTGGCAAAGACAGGGAAGGTATTCTTGGTGACATCATTCTGGATGGCTGGTGAGAACATCTGCTGTAAACCCCATACACGTGGATAGTTATAGGTGGTGTCGAGTTCCTCATCACGAGAGTATGCCTTATGGAAATCGAACTTCGCCTTACCATGCTTGTCTTTCTCTGCCTCGGCATCATTTGGATCGTAAAGACCATTCTTCTCGGCAAACTCTATCAAGTCGGGTGCTGCCATGAAGTTCTCCTTGTCCTCTGGTGCGTAATCACGGAAACGGCTTTGGTTACCGGTAACGAAGTACTTGTCCTTTGGCATACGGCAAGCCAACCACTTATGTCCGCAAGCATTCTCCAGATACCATATCTCCTTGTCGTCGATGAATCCGATGCCGAATCCTTCTGCCGAACCATATTGCTCGATGAGCTTGCCCAAGCGTGCAGCTCCCTCACGAGCGGTGTGAACGTATGGCAAAACGATATTGTAGGTGCAGTTCTCGGCAAGTCCATTCTTCACGTATGGGTCAAAGGCAAGTGCTTTATCGCTTGAAAAGATGGTCTCTGTAGAACTCATGCCCACGCCAGCCGTATTGAATCCTGCGCTTCCCCATTCGCCAGGGAATTGGTAATCTGGCAATCCTGTATATCCCAAAGCCTCCTTAGGCAGTGGACAGCGGAATTTGCTGTCCTTTGCCACAAATTCCTCAGAGCCAAACTTTGTATCCTCATGTACTTCGATGTTGATGGCCATCAGCGCATCGAAGTCGCTGGAACGGCAAAGGTATTTGGCGCCATCTGCACTCTGCTCTTCGCCTACGATGATGGTGGTACACTCAGAAGGCAGCTTGCTGGCTCTCTTCTCTACATTCTCGAAAGAATTGTTTATTTCTTTTTTCATAATCGTTATGTTTTATGAATTTTATGGCTGCAAAAATACAGTTTTTCTTTTAAAGTACAAGATATTTTCAGCAAAATTAAACTTTAAGTTCTGTTGCGCAGTGTGCAGCAGAGAATATTCAAGGCATAAAAAGTAAACCAAAATCAGTTCGCTCCAGGGGATATAGTCAAGGTGAGTGTGGATGTAAGGAATAAGTTAAATAACTACAAGAATCTCCTTGGAAGTTTGGCATTATGCTTTTAAAACATTATTTTTGCAAAACGTAATAATTGTAGATTTTTAGAAAAATTCAAAAACAATGGAGATAGTAATCGGAATCATCATAGGGCTTGTCATCGGATTTGTTGTTGGCAAGCTGATGGAAGCTAAAACTGGTGGAGAGGAAAAAACACAACTGATAGCAAAAGTGCAGGTATTGGCGGCTAACATTGAGCAGGATAAACTACATCATGCTTCTGAGATGAAAGGTTTGAAGGATTCTCATGCTTCTGAGGTTCAATCCTTAAAAACTCAGATGGAGAACGAGCGACAGTATGCTGCGAAACTTCGGGCAGAGAGCGACCAGCAGTGGGCGCAGAAACTCGAAAACCTCAAGCAGGAGATGCAGCGGATGAATATCGAGCAGCAGCGGGTGGCTGCAGAACAACTGGCTGCCAAGCAATCGGCTTTGCAGGAAAACAACCGTCTGCAGATGGATGAACTCTTGAAACCGATCAAGGAACAGTTTGCTGATTTCAAGAAATCGGTGGAGGAGAGCAAAACGCAGAATGAAGTAAACAAGAAAGAACTGCAGAATACCTTCGAGGCTACGATGAAACTCTTTCAGCAGGAACAGCAGCAGGCTGTATTGAGCCTGAAAGAGCAAACGTCCAAGATTGGTTCTGATGCAGCCAATCTCACCAAGGCATTGAAGGGAGATAGTAAGATGCAGGGTGACTGGGGAGAAATGGTCTTGGAAACCATCTTGGAGAATAGCGGATTGAGAAAAGACGAGGAGTTCTTTATCCAGGAAAACACCAAGGACGAGAATGGCAAGAATTTCCGCCCGGATGTCATCGTCCGATTCCCTGAAGGGAGAAGTGTGGTCATCGACTCTAAGGTTTCGCTTACTGCCTATACGGATGCCCTTGCTGCTGAGGATGATGCAGAGCGAGACAGATTGATGAAGGCACATGCACAGAGTGTTCGCAAGCATATTGATGAATTGGCTGAGAAGGATTATTCCAAACTGGTAGAGGATGCCATCGGTTTTGTGCTGATGTTTATTCCGAATGAAACCAGTTATATTGCTGCTATGAGACAACAACCGGAGTTGAGTCGCTATGCTTATCAGAAGAAAATCATTATTATTTCTCCAAGCAACCTCTTGATGGCGCTACAACTCGCTTATAATCTCTGGCAATATGATCGCCAGAATAAGAACGTGGAGAAAATTGTTAAGACTGCTGCCGATTTATATGATAAAGTTGCTGTCTTTGAAGATACTTTTACCAGTATAGGTGATTTAATTACCAGACTCTCTGGAACCTTTGATAAGGCTAAAAAGCAACTTTATGATGGTGCTGGAAATGTCATGCGAAGGGTAGAAGGTTTGAAAGAACTCGGTGTAACTCCGAAAAAGCAACTGAAGGCTTTAGAGAAATAAAATGTCTTTTTAGGTGGCCTGTTTTTCATCTACATATATGGTACATAATATATAGGAGTAAATATACATAAAACAATATCAAAAGGATTTCAATATGAAACTAAACGACATTCTTTCTAACAATTTTAATGCTGAAGAATGGGAGGCGAAAGGTTATCAGCTTCCTCAGTATGACATCGCTGCTGTAGCCAAGAAGACTCATGATGAGCCTACTTGGGTTCACTTTGGCGCAGGTAACATTTTCCGTGCGTTCCCTGCCGCTATTCTCAACGATGCACTTAATACGGGTAAGTATGACCATGGTGTCATCGTGGTTGAAAGTTTTGACTATGAAATTATCGATAAGGCTTATCGTCCTTACAATAACCTCTCTCTTCTCGTAAGCCTCCAGTCTAATGGTACTATTGAGAAGAAGGTCATCGCTTCTATCACAGAGAGTCTCAAGGCCGACAAGCAGTTTGCTGAGGATTGGACTCGTTTGGTTCAGATCTTCCAGGCTCCAAGTCTGCAGATGGTAACTTTCACCATCACAGAAAAAGGTTATTCTTTCAATGATGCCGATTTGGCTCGTGGTCTTGATGCTGTATTTGCTATGGGTAAGTTGACTGCCCTCCTTTATGAAAGATACAAGGCGGGTAAATTGCCTGTCACCCTTCAATCTACTGACAACTGTTCTCACAATGGCGATCATGTAAAGGCTGGTGTGAAGGCTTATGCTGAGCACTGGGTGAAGAATGGCATCGTTGAGGCTGGTTTCTTGGATTATATCAACGATAGCAGCAAGGTTACTTACCCTTGGTCTATGATAGATAAGATTACTCCACGTCCTCATGAGAAGGTGCAGGCGATGCTGGCAGAGGATGGCTTTGAGGACAACGAAACCATCATCACCGAAAAACATACTTTTACAGCTCCTTTTGTGAATGCTGAGGAGGTGCAGTATCTCGTTTGTGAGGATACTTATACCAATGGTCGTCCACCATTGGAGTTGGGCGGTGCACTCTATACCACCCGCAAGACGGTGGATGAGGTGGAGACCATGAAGGTAACGACCTGTCTGAACCCGCTGCATACTGCCATGTCTATCTATGGTTGCATGCTCGACTATACTTTGATTTCTGCCGAGATGGCTGATGAGGACCTGCGTGCCTTCATCCAGAAGATGGGTTATATCGAGGCGATGCCTGTGGTAACAGACCCAGGAGTCTTGAATCCATACGAGTTTATCGGTACCGTGATCAATAAGCGTCTGCCAAACCCATTCATGCCAGATGCTCCTCAGCGTATCGCTACTGATACCAGTCAGAAACTCTCTATCCGCTTCGGTGAGACCATCAAAAAGTATATCGCTCGCAGTCTCGACAAGAGTAATCTCGTATTGATTCCATTGGTATTAGCTGGTTATGCCCGTTATCTCAAGGCTTTGGATGACAATCTGAAACCATTCGAGCCATCTTCCGACCCATTGTTGGCAGAACTTCAGGCTATTGTAGCTCCTCTGGAAGTAGGCAAGGCAGATCAGGACTATTCTTGTCTCAAGAATCTCTATACCCGTAAGGATGTATTTGGTCTCGATCTCTACGAAGCAGGTTTCGGAGAGCAGATAGAAGGCATGGTGAAGGAACTCTTTGCCGGCAAGGGTGCTGTAAGACAGACATTGCATAAGTATGTTTCTGCGAGATAATTCATTTTCAAACTTATACATTATATAATATATGGAAAGAACATGGCGCTGGTTTGGCAAGAAAGATAAGATTACGCTTGCACAGTTGAAACAGATAGGTGTTGAGGGCATCGTTACCGCATTGCACGATGTTCCTCTGGGCGAGGTCTGGACGCGTGAGAAGATTCATGAACTCAAGGAGTACATTGAATCTTACGGTATGAAATGGAGCGTGGTAGAGTCTTTGCCTGTGGTTGAAACCTTGAAATATGGCGGTCCTGACCGTGATCATCAGATTGAGGTTTATAAGGAGAGTCTCCGCAACTTAGGTGAGGAAGGCATCAAGTGCATCTGCTACAACTTCATGCCGGTTTTAGACTGGGCACGTACCGATTTGGCACATGAGAATCCTAACGGAGCCAACAACCTCTATATGAACTGGGGCGAGTTTGCCTACTTCGATATCTACATCCTGCAGCGTGAAGGCGCTCGTGAAGATTGGGCTGAGTTCTCTAAGGAACACAAGTGGGGTAGAGACCTCGTGGCTGAGGCTGATGAAATCAAGAAGACTTCTACGCCAGAGCAGGATCATGCTTTGGTAGAGAACATCATCATCAAGACCCAGGGTTTTGTATCCGGTAATTTCAGCGAGGGTGATGCTGCTCCTGTACAGAAGTTCCGCGATCTCTTGAAACTTTATGATGGCATTGACAAGAAGAAGTTGCAGGAGAATATGAAATACTGGCTGGAGGCAATCATGCCTATCTGCGATGAATACGATATCAATATGTGTGTTCACCCAGATGATCCTCCTTATCCAGTATTCGGATTGCCAAGAATCATTGGTCGTGCAGAGGATATCCAGTGGATGTTGGATGCTGTACCAAATAAGCACAATGGTTTGACTTTCTGTGCTGGTTCATTCTCTGCCGGTGAACACAACGACTGTGTGGCTATGGCTAAGCAGTTCGCCGATCGCACTCACTTCGTTCACCTGCGTTCTTGCTACATCTTCCCTAATGGCAACTTCACAGAGGCTTCCCACTTAGGTGGTCGTGGTCATCTCATCGAACTTTGCCGCATCTTCGAGAAGGCAGAGCAGGAAGGCAAGTGCAATTCTGGTCGTCGTCTCCCTATGAGAGTGGACCATGGTATGACCTTCACCGATGAGCCTGGCGGCGTATTCGATGAGAGTAACCACGGACACAATGCGGGTTACACTCTTCTGGGGCGTATGTTTGCCATGGGGCAGATTCAGGGCGTCATCGCCACCGTGGATGATGAACTCGGTATTGAGTACAAACAGCCAGGATTTTATGATTAGTTAATATGGATTCCAGAGTTGAACATCCCTAACTTTGTTGCCACTATGGTTAGCGCTATCTCCTTCGAGGTACTGCTCCATAGTGGCTTCTTTTTGTTTGGTCACTTGGTGCCGATGATAGTAGGATATGCCAATGGCTACAGCCAAGAGAAAGACTATGCAGCCAAGAAGTATGATGACATTTCGGTTCTGAGGCTTTTCTAATAGTCTTTTGCGCAGAATCTCAATGCTGCTTGGGCGCAGCAAGGGATTGTGGGTAGTGCATATTTTAGCAATTCTCTCCATTTTTTTATCTCCGATAGATGTGGCTATTTCTGCGATGACCATTCCCAAGGAAAAGATATCAGTCCTCGGTTCTGCCTTTGCGTCAGGCATGAACTGTTCTGGTGCGATAAATCCTGTAGTGCCAGCAGGGTGCTTGAGAATGAAGAATGCATCGCTGTCTGATAGTCCGAAGTCGATGATTTTCACATTCTGTCCTGTATGGGTAATTTTTCCTTATTTTTTGTGTTATAATACTGCTTTATGAGTTGAAAAACTGCAATCAAAAGAGGAAGAAACCGTATGGAAGGGTTTCTGCATCCTTATAAGAGAGTTGATACACCCTTATGAAAGTGTTAGTATATCCTTATGTAATCTTCGTTCAACGCCTTTGAATGTCCGTTCAACGTCTTCGAACGGCGGTTCAACGACTTTGAATGTCGGTTCAACGTCTTTGAACGGAGAAATAATAAGGATGCGGAAACAAATTCATGTGGTTTAACGATTTTAGTTTGTGGTTTACCGTTTTTAGTTGCCCTTTCTTAGTACTATTTTTTATGATTTGTTATGTGTTCTCATATTGTTTATTTTCCGAAATGATGGCTGCGGAAAATAGCAGTGAGCCAGCGCAAGGCAACTTTTTTAGTAGTATTATATGTTTTCAGTTCTGGTTTGGATATGCATCGAAGCAGAGTTCTTTTTGGTTTGGAAATGCAATGAAAATGATAATTTTTGGTTTGGAAATGCAATGAAAATGATAATTTTTGGTTTGGAAATGCATCTATAAAATGGAATTTTTGGTTTGGAAATGCTTGATTTTGCTTATTTTCGTTTGGACTTTTGAAAATAAGATGTATCTTTGCAGCATGATCCTTTAAATACTTTTGCTCTTTCAGAAAAAAATGCATTATTGGCTGAAAGGAATGTGAAATTTAGCCAATAATATTTAAAAATATGTATTATTGGCCTAAAACTGTGTAAGATTTAGCCAATAATTGCTTTTTCTTGCTATCTTTCTACTTTATCTCTGCCTTGGAACACTTCTGGAATGGATGGGCTTCGGCACGTCGCGACATCGTTCTGATAGTCTGTGGCTCTGCCACTTCCTGGATGATGGACAAACTCATCAATAATCATGGTGGACTTTATGGTCGTCTTACCCATCGTCTATTCCTGCAACCTTTTTCTCTTGGAGAATCGGAAGCGTTTCTGAAGACCAAGGGGATGATGCGGTCAAGATACGAGATGGCAGAGCTTTACATGACTCTCAGGTCAAGCAGCGGTTGGGTATAGCTGGTGTATCCACCAATTTATATTCATGGCGGAGTAGGAGTAGTGGGGAGGCTGATAAGCGGGCCGCTCAGATAGATATGGTGATAGAGCGTGGCGACAACACCATCAATCTATGTGGAATGAAATTCTCGGAAGGAGAGTTTGCCATCAATAAGGATTATCGTTTCGATTCTATTCAAATAGACTATCCATAGTAACCTCTTTTTGTACAATGCCACTATGCTTGCCATAAGCAATACCATAGGTGGTAATCATTGTTAGGTGAATGGTTTGCTTGGGAGAAAGAGTGGCTTTGAGTGCTTCTATGCGATGGCGCAAGCGTATTTCCTCTTCCTTGCTGATGGTGTAAGGGGAACTGGCAAACTTCATTTCACATAAGTTCACCACATTGTCGTTTCTGATAATCAAGAGGTCTATTTGAGTGCCATCTTGATTTTCGTCTCCTCTTACATTCCAAGCTGAGAGTGATGATTTGACACCACCGATTTCCAAGGCTCGTTTGATTTGCTGGATGTGTTGCCAGCAAACTTCCTCGAAGGCAACACCATGCCATGCCTTCAAGATGTCGGAAGTCATATTATCACTGATGAATCCTGCATCCTTGTTGTTTTCTTCTACATATTTTAGCCAGAATAGACAGAAGTTGTCTATCAGTTTGTAACAGATTGTACTTTTCGGCATACCATATGGGGAATAACATGTAATGAAATCGCTTTCAACCAAAGCTGCTAAAGTCTTGCTCAAGCCACCACCTAAAGGCAATCCTGTAGCTTTGCTGATTTCTTCTCGGGTAAACCCACTGTGCCGAGTTGCCAATAAGCGTACAACCTTTTTGCTATCTTCTGGATTATTGAAGATAGCAGCAAATAATCGGTTGAACTCATCCTTTAGTCTCGGTTTGTTACCAAAGAGAATCTTGTCTGTATTCTGTTCAAAACTCAATCCTTTTTGGAAGTAGCTAATATAATAAGGTATTCCACCGAAAACCATGTAACTTTGCAATATGTCATACTGGCTCATCTGTATATTGGCATGTTCAAAGTACATGGCACATTCTTTCAATGTGAAAGGGGACAGTTTGATTTCTGCAGTTAAGCGTCCATATAGCCCACCCTTGTTTTTAGAGAGATTGCTAAGAATCCAAGAGGTTGCGCTACCGCAAACGATTAACATGATATTGTCCCTGCCACTACACCAGCCATTCCAAAAGTTCTCAAAGGCTGGAAGGAAACCAGAGCGTGGGGTATCCATCCAAGGTAACTCGTCTATGAATACTACTTGCCGCTCACCATTGTCAAGATTCTGCAAGAGTTGTTCGAGTAGGAAAAATGCCTCCATCCATGTTTTGGGTGCTTTGTATCCTTCCAGGCCTTGGTTGAGCAAGGCGTAATAGAAACTTTCCAATTGAGTCTTCATGCGACTTTTTTCATTGTCTTGGTCAACTGGTGATACGCCTGTATGCTGAAAGGTAATGCGTCCTTTCAGTGCTTGTTTGATAAGAAAAGTCTTGCCAACACGTCGGCGTCCATATATGGCAACGAACTCGGGACGGTCGCTATGGTACAACTTTTCAAGTTCTGCGATTTCTTCTTTTCTTCCTACAATCATACTATATCTTTTGTTTTAAGTTGCCGCAAAGATACAAAAAAGAATTGTTTCGGCAAAATATACCATAGCTTATTCTGCCGATTTTATATATTTTTTTATAGAAATAGGCAAGATATGATGATATGAGAACGATGAAGCTATCTCTTAGAGATGCTCCTTCAAATCCACTTCCTCCACGTATTTCACAAGCGAATCCTTGCCATTAAGCAGATAGAAATCCACACGAACCACGTGGTCGATGTCTGCACTTCCCTTTACTTTTACGTGCCGGGTCTTACTATATAATAAGGTGTCACGACGGGAAGGGTAGGAGACAAGCTGAATCTGGTCTTTGGTGGAACCGCTTCCTACATAATATATGCCTACACTATCCTTGCTTGCTTTTATGGCTGCTATCTTCGCCATCTTCTTGGCATGAGCGGCAGTTGTGTCCTCTGGATAAAATTCGCTGGCAGCTACCGTGTCGCCATCATGCTGGTCGGGAGCATACTTGCAACTTGTATTTGTTGTTGTGATAAAGGCGGTGGCAGTTAGGACTGCTACAAAGTATAAAATCTTCTTCATCTCATTTTTTATTTCTAATTTGCCGCAAAGGTATAAAAAATAAGAAAATCGGCAAAATAAACGTTTGCTTATTTTGCCGATTTTATATGTATTTATGAGTTTTGGGCAATTTACATCTCTACGATTACCTCGTGTTTGCCTGCTTGACAAGGGATGACGCAGCCCTCAATAGGTTTGCCATCTACGATGATTTGCTTCACACCCTTCTCCTTGCCCTCTGGGTTTTTCACGGTGATATGATACTCGCCGCCACGGAACTTGCGGGTTACCTCATACTCCTTGGCCGTGCTTGGCAGGCAAGGGTCGATATTCAAGCCCTCGTAGTCTGGTTTGATGCCCAGGATGAACTCGCTCACGGTGTACCACATCCATGCGGCTGTACCCGTCAACCATGAGTTCTTGCCCTCGCCAGGTTTGGCTGCATCCTTACCAGCTACCATCTGACAGTTTACGTATGGTTCCACCTTGTGCAAGGTCTGATATTTCTCCTCTACATAACTTGGAAGTATCTTGGTGTAGTGCTTCCAAGCATCGTTGCCACGTCCGGCTACCGTTTCGCCAATGATGACCCATGGATTGTTGTGGCAGAAAATTCCGGCATTTTCCTTGTAACCCTCTGGGTAAGAAGAAATCTCGCCCATTTCTACATGATAGGTTGTGTAGGCAGGGTTGTTGAGCACCATACCATGCTCGCATTCCAATCGCTCCTTGGCACTATCCAAAGCTTTGTCGCAGAGTCCGTCTTCCAGACCGATACCAGCCATCGTACACCAGCCCTGGCTCTCGATGAAGATTTTGCCTTCCTCGTTCTCATCGCTACCTATCTTGTTTCCGAAGAAATCATAGGCACGGAGGAACCATTCTCCATCCCAACCATGTTGCTTTACTGCTTCGCTCATTGCATCCACCGCCTGCTGCATGCGCTCGGCTTCTACGAGATAATCTTCCTCGGCAAGTCCGGCGATAGTTCCTTCATGGCTGTTCACGGCTTCCTTGGCAAGCTGCTTGCAGAGAGCTACGTAGTCCTTGCCTGTTACAACAAACAGACCGGCAATCATCAGACTCTCTGCCTTGCTTCCTTCACCCTTATTCTCTGTAGTCTGGAAACTCTCGTTTGGATCCCAAGAGAAGCAGTTGAGGTTGAGACAGTCGTTCCAGTCAGCTCTTCCGATGAGTGGCAACTTGTGAGGACCCAGGTTGTTGATGACGTGATTCATCGAAATCTTCAGATGTTCGAAGAGACTTACCTCGCTACCAGGCTGGTTGTCGAAAGGTACCTGCTCTGAAAGAATAGAGAAATCACCAGTCTCCTTGATATATGCTACTGTACCGAAAATCAGCCAGCAAGGATCGTCGTTGAAGCCACCACCGATATCATTGTTGCCTCGTTTGGTCAAAGGCTGATATTGATGATAGCAGCCACCGTCAGGGAACTGGGTGCTGGCGATATCGATGATGCGCTGACGGGCACGAGTAGGTATCTGATGAACGAAGCCTACCAGATCCTGATTGGAATCACGGAAGCCCATGCCTCGGCCGATACCACTCTCAAAGAAGCTTGCGGAACGGGACATGCAGAAGGTAATCATGCACTGATACTGGTTCCAGATGTTCACCATGCGGTCGAGCTTGTCGTTACCACTCTTCACGGTGAAGATATTCAGCAGGTTATCCCAGTACTGGTTGAGTTCAGCAAAGGCTGCATCCACCTTTTCGGTGGTATCAAACTTAGCCATCAGTTCGTGTGCCTTTTCCTTATTGATCACTTTCTTGGCTACGAATTTCTTGTCCTGCTCGTTCTCCACGTATCCCAAGAGGAAAATCAGGTCGCGGCTTTCTCCCGGTTGCAGGGTAACTTCGATATAATGTGATGCGATAGGACTCCAGCCATGAGCGAAACTGTTGCGAGGTTTTCCTTCCATGACTGCTTCTGGGTCTGCAAACTCATTATAGAGACCGATAAAACTTTCGCGGTCGGTATCGTAGCCTTGAATGTCGGTATTGACAGTATAGAAAGCATAATGATTTCTGCGTTCGCGATATTCCGTTTTGTGGTAGATTGTAGAACCTTCTACCTCAACTTCTCCTGTAGAGAAATTGCGCTGGAAGTTTTCCATGTCAGTGGCTGCATTCCACAAGCACCATTCTGCAAAAGAGAATACCTTGAGAGATTTCACTTCTTTGGAATTATTTTTGAGCGTCATCTTCTGTACCTCAGCCCAAGTGTGGAGAGGAACGAAGAAGAGTACACTTGCCTCCACACCATTTTTGCTACTTGTGATACGGGTATAATTCATACCATGGCGGCACTCGTAGCTGTCGAGTGGGGTTTTACAAGGTTTCCAACCAGGATTCCAGACGGTATCGCCTTCCTTGATGTAGAAGTAACGTCCGCCATTATCCATCGGAATCCCATTGTAGCGATAACGGGTGATGCGACGGAACTTGGCATCCTTATAGAAAGAATAACCACCTGCTGTATTGGAGATGAGCGAGAAGAAATCCTCGTTACCCAAATAGTTGATCCAAGGCCATGGAGTCTTTGGATCTGTAATCACGTACTCGCGATTGGCGTCATCAAAATGACCATACTTTTTCTCTGCCATTGTCTTTTTAGTATTTATATTGTTATTTATTCTTGTATTGAAGTGTTGATTCTGTATTCTAATTACTTAATTTAGTATTATATAACGAATGCTTAATTTAGTAAATAACATTATTTTGGTGCAAAGATAGCAAAAACTTTCAGTTATAAGGTTAGATAACGGATATTTTTTGTATTTTTGCAATTAGAATAGGTTAGAAATCTGACAATTGTTAACATAATGTGCACTTGGCTTATGAAAAGAAACATTATAACACTTATCATAGCTGTGTTTGCCATGATGCAAACTACGGCTCAAACTTATGACAACTTGTGGAAGCAAGCTGACATCATCGCTCAGAAGGACCAGCCGAAGAGCGAAATTGGGGTGATGCAGAAAATCATCTCCAAGGCTTCTGCGGCTAAAGACTACGGTCAGCTGCTGGCGGCTGAGATGAGGCAGGTGATGCTCTGGAAAGAGATTTCTGCAGACTCATTGACGCCGAATGTGAAGCGGATGGAGGCTGAAGCTTTGAAGACAAATGACCCGATGCAGAAAGCGGTGAGATATGCTGTGCTCGGCAAGGTATATCATGATAATCCGTATGGAATAGAAGTGGATGAGGCTTCTTTGGAACAAAGGGAGGATGCTTCTTATTATCAAAGTCAGCGAAAGGTAAACCTGAAGAAGAGCCGGGAGTTCTTCAAGAAAGCGATGGCGCACCCAGAGCTTCTTGCCAAGCATACTTCTACTGAGTATGTGCCGCTGACTCTGAAAGGGGTGGACGGAAGTTCCTTCAAGAATGATTTGCTTCATCTCATCGGATTCGAGGCAGACAGCAAGGAGGCGTATCTGCAGCTGTACACCTATTATAATAAGGTGGGAAATCGGGGTGCGGCTTGTCTTTGTGCCTATAAGCTCATCGAGAAATACCGTCAGGATGATGTAAGAGAGGTGAAGAAATCGAAGTATCTCAGAACCATCGACTCGCTCATCCATGTATATCAGGATATTCCGGAGGCTGGTGAACTTGCTGTGGAGCATTTCCGTTTCATGGAAGGTGCTACTGATGCCAAACCGCAGGATAAGCTCAACTATATCAACTATGCTTTGAGCCACTGGGGTGGATGGTCGAGAATGAATGTGCTTAGAAATGCACAGAAGCGACTCACCGAACCGATGTTCTCAGTGGAGGATATGCCTTTGGTGCTGCGCCCTACAGAAAAGAAGTGGGTGCATCTGAATGTGCGCAATCTTCAGAACTTGAAAATCAGTATCTCCCGCCTCAATATTACGGCAGATAACGATTATAATGCGCAGGATGAGGCTACCTATAAGATGCTCCTGAAGAAGACTACGAAACTGCATCAGAAGGATTACAGCAGGAACTACTACGGTCGGCCGGATTATGAAACGGTGAAGGATTCCATCGAAATCGGTGGCAATCTGCCGCTGGGTGCCTATCTGATGGAGGTTACTTCGGATAATACCGGCATCGCTCCGCAGCGAGAACTCTTCTATGTCAGCAATCTGGCGGTGATGATCCAGCAGTTGCCGGATGATAAACATCGCTATGTGGTGGTGAATGCTACAGACGGACAGCCTATTGCTGGGGCGAAGATAGAACTCTATGAAAAGGATTATGATGTGAAGACGGGCAAGCGCAAGCGACTGGTTCATGCCCGATTGACGACCGATGAGAACGGAGAGGCTTATTTCAAGAACGTGGATGGAAATGTCTTGATTTCCACCAATAGCGACAAGTTTACGCCTGCCAGATACATCTTTCTCAGCCGTGACCGCTATTATGAGAAGAAGGATAATGAAGACAAATATCAGGTTTATACCGACCGTGCTATCTACCGTCCGGGACAGAAGGTGCATGTCACAGCCATTTCCTACATCGTGAAGAAGGGCTTGGATGCCAGTGTGCTGGGCAAGAGCAAGGAACTGAAGTTTGTCCTGAGTGACGCCAACTGGAAGCTGGTGGCTGAGCAGAAGGCTACGACCGACGAATACGGCACGGCATCTGTGGATTTCGAATTGCCGAAGGAGGGACAGACGGGACAGTATTCCATCTCCGTGAACGGTACGGCTACTGAATATGTCAGAGTAGAGGAGTATAAGCGTCCAACCTTCGAGATTACCTTCCCGAAGGTGAACGAGAAATATAACTGGGGCGATACCGTAGTGGTGAAGGCTACTGCCAAGACCTACGCCGGTGTGCCTGTGCAGGGTGCCAAGGTGGAGTATCAGGTGACCCGCAGAAACCAGCTCTGGTGGTGGGGCGCAGGATCTGCCGGACAGTTGGTGAAGACTGACAGTTGCGTGACTCGTGAGGACGGAACCTTCGACGTAGAGATTCCGCTGGAGGCTTCCTTGTCAGGAAAAGACGAGGCTGATATGAGCGATTTCATGCGCCAAGCCCGTTTCTTCAACTTCGAGGTCTCAGCCATCGTTACCGACATCAGCGGCGAGAGCCACGAGGGCGTGATGAGTCTGCCTCTGGGCACCAAACCAACCATCCTCACGGTGAATCTTCCTAAGCGTATCGAAACAGACAGTCTGAAGACGGTGACCTTCGCTTACCGCAATGCCAGTGGAATGCCGATTTCGAGCAGGTTAAAATATCGAATTGATAAGGGCGAATGGAAGGATGCCGAGGCGAATGTACCGGTTTCTATCAAGGAATATGCTTCCTCTGCCTCTTCTTCCCTTGTTTGGAAATCTGGCGTTCATCAGCTGGAGGCAATCTGCGGACAGGACACCCTGCAGCAGAAATTCACCCTTTTCAGCATGAAGGATACCCATCCGGTGGAGCCAACTACCGAATGGTATTATCAGACGGCGAAGACTTTCCCTCGTGATGGCAAGCCGGTCTATATCCAGGTGGGCTCTTCGGAGAACGGAGCGCACATCGTATATTCCATCATCGCCGGCAACAAACTGCTGGAGAAGGGCGCCTGGGAGTTGGGCGACAGTATCGTGACTCTGCCTTTCACCTACAAGGAGGAATATGCGTCGGGCATCGTACTGAACTATAGTTTCGTGAAGCAAGGTAAGTGCTATACCCGAATGATGAGCATCGCCCGTCCTTTGCCTGAGAAGAAACTGAACATTGCCTGGAATACCTTCCGCAACCGTCTGACCCCTGGACAGAAGGAGGAGTGGACGCTGAAGATTACCACCCCTGATGGCAAGCCAGCCAAGGCGCAGCTGATGAGCGTACTCTATGACAAGTCGCTCGACCAGATAGCCCCGCATTTCTGGAATTTCTCCCTGGGCTTCTATCAGAGTTTGCCAAACTGCTACTGGAAGCACAACCTCAGTTTCCGTTCATTTTACTTGAATGGCGTTTATCCTACCAAGTATTATGACGAGAAGGGACTGGATGTGGATAAGTTTGATGGCAAATTCTTTAGCTATTATGCTTATATGCAAGCGGTGGAGCTGAGCAAGTTGGAACGTTCTTTGGGCGGAACCGTAGAGTCTGTTCGTATAAAGAAAGACGAGCTGGTTCAGGAAGAAGGGAGAGGCATCAGGATTCGCGGCTCTAAAATGACCCGTGTCGGAGCGGCTGCTCCATCTGCCAACAAGGTTTTTGATGTAGTAGAGGAGATGCCGCAGTTTGCCGACGGTACAGGTTCAGATGCAGGACAATTCCTCGACAAGGTACAGGTGCGTGAGAATATGAATGAGACCGCCTTCTTCTATCCTGCCTTGGAGAGCGACAACAATGGCAACGTAGCCATCAGATTTACCCTGCCGGAGAGCGTGACTACCTGGAAGTTCATGGGCTTGGCTCATGACAAGGAGATGCGCAATGGTTTGCTGGTGGATGAGGCTGTGGCTCAGAAGACCGTGATGGTGCAGCCTAACATGCCTCGCTTCCTGCGTGAGGGCGATAAGAGCACCATCGTGGTGAAACTCTTCAATACTTCTGACAAGAAGGTGAGCGGCAACGCCCGTATGCAGATTCTCGACCCGGAGACCAACACGGTGGTTTGGCAGAAGACGCAGAACTACAGCATCGATGCCGAGGGCTCTGCTACCATCTCCTTTGATGTCCAGGGACTGAAAGAAGGCGTATATATTAATAAGGTGGTGGCTGCCGGTAATGGCTACAGCGATGGTGAACAGCACTATCTGCCGGTTTTGAGCAACCGTGAACTCGTGGTGAACACCCTGCCTATCACCCTGCATCAGAAGGGTGAGCAGAACTTCGACCTGAGCAAACTCTTCCTGAACAAGGAGGGCAAGCAGGCGAAGGGCGCTGAAGAGGCAAAGGTAACCATCGAGTACACCAACAATCCTAGTTGGCTGATGGTGAAGGCGCTGCCTGCCATCAGCAATCCTACCGAGGAGGATGCACTCTCCTTGATGGCTGCCATCTATGCCAACACCCTCAGCCGCCATATCCAGAAGACCTTGAACGTGAATGCCAAGGACATCGACGATGCTTCGGGCTTGGCATCGGCTTCTGATACCTTGCAAAAGAAGGTGAACAAGTATGTCGCTCTCCTGAAGAAACTCCAAAACAAGGATGGTTCCTTCTCTTGGTGGAAGGGCATGAGCGGTAGCAGATATATGACCACGGCTGTGGCAGAGATGATGGTTCGTCTCAATGCCATCGTGGGCAGACAATCCTCTACCGCAAGTATGCTTTCGGGAGCAATCGACTATCTGCGTCAGCAAACGGCTCGTGAGGTGAAGGCGATGAAGGAGGATGAGGCAAAGGCTGCGCAGAAAGCCGCTCGCAATGGCAAGAAGGGCGAGGCTTACCAGGCTACGCCAAGCGAGATGGCTTTGCATTATCTCTATATTGTCGCAATGGATGGGACTTGTGTGAAACTCAAAGCTCCTGCTTTGAATGACATGGATTATCTCCTCGGAAAACTGAAGAAGATGACGGGTTCGTTGACCATCTATGGCAAGGCGAAGGCTGCTGTGATACTCGCCCTAAACTACGATTACAAGACGGCTGCCGACTACTTGAAGAGCATGGAGGAATATTCCGTCTATCGTGAGGATATGGGCAGATATTATGATACTCGCAAGGCGTACTATAGTTGGAGAAACTATAAGATTCCAACGGAGGTGGCTGCTATCGAGGCTCTGCAGGCTTTGGATGCTCAGTCTATAGCTGCTATTTCATCAGCATCGTCTGCTATTAGCAAACAGCAGACCATCGAGGAGATGCAGCGCTGGCTCCTGATGTCGAAGCGCACCCAGGTTTGGGATACGCCGGTGAACACTGTGGATGCTGTTTACGCCTTTATGAAGGGCAATGAGAGCAACTGGAATCAGAAGGCTGAAAATGCCGTTCTGAAACTGGATGGCAAGCTACTGCCAATGCCGCAGGATTCCACTACTTTGGGCTATGTGAAGACCGAAAAGACGGGCAAGGCATCTAAGCTGAGCATCGACAAAAAGAGCGATTATACCAGCTGGGGAGCCGTCTATGCAGAGTTTAAGCAGCCTATCAGCGAAATCGGTTCTATGGAGTCGGGCATCAAGGTGCGCCGTGTCATCGTTCCAGCCG
>ERZ791902.457-NODE-457-length-30366-cov-90.259609_pt1 | contig 30366 bp, 25 predicted proteins | sample MGYA00510149_ERZ791902 | MGnify/ENA primary metagenome ERZ791902 (study PRJEB30046, sample SAMN00792060) | human gut metagenome | study: EMG produced TPA metagenomics assembly of the A metagenome-wide association study of gut microbiota in type 2...
TCCAAAATTACGTTAAATCACGCTTGTGAATTTTCACTTGCGAAACTTTAGTAATGTACATTTACTCACATCTGCAGCACTAAAAGCAGTTCCTGCAGAAATTGGAGTTGACCAACTAACATAAACAGAGGTTAAGTCCTTACTGCGTTGGAAAACATATTTTCCCAACTTCGTAATAGTAGAAGGTATAACAACATTTATCATTTTCTTATTGTTCAGATAATACTCAATTCCACATTCAACCTCAATACAAGGATGATCATTCAACAAATAAGCATCAATATCATCATCAATTTGATATTGTACACTTGTTAAGTTACCACAACGAGAAAAGGCATCATCACCTATCGAAGTAATACTGGAAGGGAGGGTTAAACTTGTTAAGTTACTACAACCAGAAAAGGCATAATCACCTATCGAAGTAATACTGGAAGGGAGGGTTAAACTTGTCAAACCACTGCAAGCCCAAAAGGCACAACTACCTATTGAAGTAACTCCTAAAGGGATTGTCAAACTTGTCAAACCACTGCATCTACAAAAGGCATTATCACCTATCGAAGTAATACTGGAAGGGAGGAACAAACTTGTCAAACCAAAGCAGTCTTCAAAGGTATTATCACCTATCGAACTAATACTGGAAGGGAGGGTTAAACTTGTCAAGCCACAATCACGAAAGGCATAATCACCTATTGAAGCAACTCCAGAAGGAATGGTTAAACTCCTCAAGTATCGACAACTCTCAAAGGCAGATACGCCTATACTTATTATACAAGGTGGAATTACTATCTCCTGCAAGGACAAACAATTATAAAACATTTTATAAGGAATCTCATCTTTATCTTTAGCATAATAGGAGGTAACACCACCATCTCGGCCTACTGAATATGCATAAGAATTTTTTGAATCCCCTACTATAATTGCTTCTGATAAATCCAATTTATTTAACTTTCCTTTTGTATTTGTACTAGCGTAAGCATCGCCCCCTATACAAGCAGTTCCACCAGCCATTTCACGAATCAGGCGCAAATCACGCCCATTTATCTCACCTATAATTTTCAAATTGGTAATTTTAAACTTCTTACTACTACCAATCTTATCTGGCAATGTACCTGCCTTATCTAACTTAATCGTAATCTGCTTGGTAATCAAATCGTCATCGGCTGCATTTACAGCAGAATATCCGAGCAACAATACTAACAAGAATACTATACGTTTAATAACTAACATTCTCATAACCACCCTCCTACTTATTTCCATTCTTTCCAATAAGCAAGATATTCGTTGTCATCCAAATACTTGATTACACGATATGCTTCATGAATCTGCTGCGCCAAATGCTCATCTTCACCTACAGGCTTCAAAAGTTCTTGTAACTTTTGCAAACTTGCCTGCATATCTTCCTTGGAAGCTATACTCACAAACAAATAGTTCAACACTACACCTAAGAGTTCTTCTGACTCAAAAAACAATTTATGTTCTTTGGTCACCAACTCCTCAACTTTTACCTTAGCTTGCTCTAATGTATCCATATTATTTCCTTTCTTGCCCACTTCCGAAATTCCCATAGAAGCAAGCGCATTTTAAATTAAAATGGAAGGCGTGGAATCTCCATGTCACTCGTCCCACGAACAGAGGCCTTCGCATTGCCCTACACAGTTGAACGAGCAACGTCGAAGCCCACGCCGATATGGATACACTTTCCCTATACAGGTATAAGACTTATCACTTGACGCAATAAGCCATACCTATAAAGGGATGTGGATATACACATCCCGAGGACATCTACCGTTGCAATGTTCGTGACTGTGTAAGAAAGTTGCGAAGTTTCTGTTCGTCAAGAACAAAGCGTCAAGTAAACGCCTTATATGTCATGATACCATCCCTCCCAAGTCCTCGTCTCAACAATCTCTCTTTTTGAGAAAGAAAGCATCAACTCGGCGTGAGCAGAGATGGGTATCTGAGTGCAAAGGTATATAAAATATTTGAAATGCCACTCCTTTTCCAGGAACTTTTTTAGAGAGAAAAACAAAAAAAGATAGATGTGGGGGCACACAAGAAAGAAAACAGATGCTCGAAAAGCAAAGAAAGGGCGGGAAAACAACTGTTAACTGTTAACTCTGTTAACCCCAGCTGTTCTTCCGCCCTTAAACTTTATTCTGTGACTTCAATATTTTGCCAAATTATTCCGCCAGCAACTTCTCTGCCATTGCCTTACCCAGCACCTCGCACTGCGCCTTGACCTCTGGAGTAATCGCCTGTTTCATATCTACAGGCTCGCCCACTGGCTCGTAGTGGAGCTTGGTTTCGTTCCACTCCTGAATCTTAGCCACAGCCTTGCTTGCCCAGCAATGAGAGCCATACCAGCCAAGAAGATGATTCTTGACGTCCTTATTGGCAAGCTCGGAGAGGAGAACCTCCATCTCGTGATAAAGACCGGCATTGTAGGTTGGAGCACCTACGATAAGACCCTTGTAGCGGAAGATGTCGCGCAGGATGTAGCTGTGGTGAGTCTTCGAGATATTATACATCACGATGTTCTTCACGCCAGCCTTGCTTGCCGCACGGGCGATGATTTCAGCCATGCGCTCGGTATTGCCGTACATGGTGCCGTAGCAGATAACGAGGCCCGGCTCCGTCTCGTACTTCGACATCTTATCATACATGCCGATTACCTTCTCAATATGCTCGTGCCAAACCGGACCATGGGTTGAGCAGATGTAATCCAGCTCCACGCCAGCCAACTTCTTCAACGCATTCTGAACAGGGATTCCATACTTACCCACAATGTTTGAGTAGTAGCGAACCATCTCCAGCCAGAAAGTCTCGCAGTTGATTTCCGTATCAATGATTCCGCCATTCAGCGCACCGAAGCAGCCGAAGGCATCGCCCGAGAAGAGCACCTTGTTCTTCGCATCCAGGGTAACCATGGTCTCTGGCCAGTGAACCATAGGGATGAGAACGAAGCTCAGTTCATGATTGCCGAGCGAGAGGGTTTCGCCATTCTTCACCTCCACCACGTCATCGGTAACGCCATAGAAGCCTTCCAGCATACCGAGAGTCTTCTTGTTGCCCACGATCTTGATATTAGGATAATATTTCTTGATGAGGGCGATGGAGCCGCTGTGGTCAGGTTCCATGTGGTTGATGATGAGGTAATCGATTTCGCGGTCGCCAATCACCTCGTGGATATTCTCGAGGAACTGGGTGAAGAAATCCACCTCTACAGTATCTACCAGCGCTACCTTCTCATCGTCAATGATATAAGAGTTGTAGCTCACTCCGTTAGGCAAAGGCCAGAGGCCCTCGAAACGATGCTTGTTGCGGTCGTTAACGCCTACATAATAAATTTTGTTTGTAATCTCAGTCATAATATTTTTTTACTTTTTTACCCTTTTACCTTTTTACTTTTTTACCTTTTTACACCGCTCTCCGAATTCCTTGGAAACATAATTGTAGATATCCTTGCAGCATTCGGCAGAGAACTCCTGGGCACTCTTCAGGAGGCTATCCCATTGTGCCTCAGATAATCCACGGTCGATATCCTCGCGGGTGATTCCATCCTTGATCAATCCGAATACAAACCCGGCATTGAAGTTGTCGCCAGCACCGATGGTGCTCACCGTCTTCATCTTCTCCGAAGGATAACTCTTGGCAAATCCGTTCTCAGCACGCACCTCCACCGGGTCGGCACCCTGGGTGCAGATGAACTTCTTGCAGTAGAAGCTGATTTCGGCATTATACACCTTGTCAGCCTCCGGTTTCTTATAGAGAATTCCGAAGTCCTCATGACTGCCGCGCACGAAATCCGCCATCTCTAAATTCTCTATCAGATTAGGCGTAATCTTCATGATTTCGTTCTGATGAGAAGCACGGAAATTCACGTCGTAATAGAGGATGGCTCCACGACTCTTGGCATATTCCAGGAAGCCAGCCACCTGAGGACGAACCACAGGATTCAGGGCGAAGAACGAACCGAAGAGTACGATGTCGCCTGCATTGATTTCGGGAGTAGCAAACTCCAGCTGGTCGTGCGGATGATCCTTGTAGAAGATGTAGTCGGCATTGTTGTTCTCATCGAGGAAAGCTAATGAGAGAGGCGATTTCGAATCAGGGAAGATGCTCACATTGTCGGCATTCACCCCATTCTCCCTCAAAAACTCGATGACATACTCGCCGATACGGTCGTTGCCTGCCTCGCTGATAAACGAAGTATTCACGCCCGCACGCCCCAAAGAAATGACGGCATTAAACGATGAGCCGCCCGGCACAGCTTCTATCGGCTTGCCATTCTTGAAGATAATGTCCAGAACGGTCTCTCCTATTCCTATAACCTTGCGCATTGTATATTTCTGTATCTTGTTAAAAACTATATTCTTGTCCAACCGGAAACGATTCTTGCCTGACCGGGAAACAGTTTCCTATCTGAAGAAGAATTGGAATCATTCCCCCGTCCGGATTTCCCCGGCAGAATTAATTGCAGGCAAAGATAAATGTTTTTGGCGATAATGCAAAATAAATAGCTGATATTTTTGGATAAATTACATTTTAGATGTAACTTTGCACATTAGAAATTTGCACAATGAATTTTGCACATTGATTTTTGTACATTGATTTTGCATAGAAATGAAATACAATACACATACACTCGACAACGGACTCCGCATCATCCATCTGCCTTCCGATAGCAAGGTAGTATATTGCGGTTATCAGATAAACGCCGGCACCCGCAATGAGGAACCTGGCGAAGAAGGACTCGCCCATTTCTGCGAGCACGTCACCTTCAAGGGCACTGAGCGGCGCAAGGCGTGGCACATTCTCAACTGTCTGGAGAGCGTGGGCGGCGACCTCAATGCCTACACCAACAAGGAGGGCACCGTATATTATTCTGCCATCCTGAAGGAGCACATCGCCAGGGCAGTGGATTTGCTTTCTGACATCGTGTTCCACTCCGTCTATCCGCAAGCGGAAATCGACAAGGAGGTGGAGGTGATCTGCGACGAGATTGAGAGTTACAACGATTCGCCTGCCGAACTGATCTATGATGAGTTTGAGAATATTCTCTTCAAGGGTTCGCCCTTAGGACATAATATTCTGGGCACTGCCGAGCAGGTTCGCTCCTTCACTACTGAGGATGCACTACGATTCACCCGCAAACTCTATCGCCCCGACAATGCGATATTCTTCGCTTATGGGGATATTGATTTCAAGAAGCTGGTGAATCTTGTCGGAAGGGCACTCGCAGATGATGATTCGGGCAAGCTTGCTGAAGAGGATTGTCACGCAGATTTCGCAGATGACGCAGATTTCTCGGGAGGCACGGGATTCGCGGGGGATGAGAATTCTATTACTACAGAAAAATCTGTGTCATCTGTGAAATCTGTGGGACCTAAAAATTATCCATCTGTGGGGGAAGAGATTGCCGGGCAGACGATTGTGATGCAGAAGAATACCCATCAGGCGCATGTGATGATAGGAACAAGAGCCTACGATGTGAACGACGACCGGCGAATGCCGCTCTATCTGCTCAACAATATCCTCGGCGGACCGGGCATGAACGCTAAACTCAATCTCGCACTGAGAGAGCACAACGGACTGGTCTATACCGTGGAAAGCACGATGGTGGCCTACGGAGATACGGGAACCTGGAGCATCTACTTCGGTTGCGATGAACACGACATCAAGCGCTGCCTGCAACTGGTGCGCAAAGAACTGGACCGGATGATGGAGAAACCGCTCTCCGACTCTCAACTGAAAGCTGCCAAAAAGCAGATTAAGGGTCAGATTGGCGTTGCCTGCGACAACCGTGAGAACTTCGCCCTCGATTTCGGTAAGAGCTTCCTCCACTATGGTTGGGAGAAAAACGTTGATTTCCTCTACGAACAGGTGGAAGCCATTACCAGCCAACAGATTCAAGACGTGGCAAGGGAACTTTTCGACAAAAACAGACTCATCACCCTGATCTTCAAATGAGAAAGACAATTAAATGAGAAATTACAAATGAGAAAGGCAACTGCGAAGGGAAAACTACACCCCCTGCAATTGCCTTTATATTACCTATTGAATTAATAACTGCCTTTTCAAAAACTGATTTCATTCGGTTCAGCCAGCAAACAGTTTTTTCTGAAACCCAACCGCCATGAAACAAAAAAAGGAGCTTTCCGCCCCTCATAGCGGAAGCCCAGTTGGCTTCCTCTTCGTTCAAAAACTACTTTCAAACGCGGAGATTTTCATCTCCAATTCAAACTTTAAACACAGGGACTTTCACCCCTAAAACTCTAACTAAACGCAGGGATTCACACCCCAATCTAACCATTTTTTCGAAACCCATGACTACGGTTCCGTTCGCATGATTCCCTCTTAGGGAACCTTCTTGGCTAAGCCTAAGCGAGGTCGTTCTTGATTGCACTAACCTCAGCTGCAACAGCTACCAATACTGCGAAAACCATACCTAAAACTAACATAATTTTTACCTTTCTTTTTTTAAGAGATTGCTTCCCGAAGAAAGACAACCTCAAGTTATCCTAATAATCTTTACCTATCTCTATATTGAAGACTCCGAAGAGCCTGTCAACTTTCATTTGTTATCCTATCTGCAATCTTTTGCCTTTATCTTAACTCTTCCAGCAATCTTTTCATGCTCTTCTTAGCAATCTCTTCATGCCTTCCAAGCTCGTTCTATGCTTATCCTAACAATCTTTTTTTTCCTTATCCTAACAATCTTTTGTAACCTTGTATCTTATTTCTGGTGCAAAGGTATAACTTTTTGTGTGCGCACACAAATAATTTAAGAGAAAAGTTTCCATACACTCTGTTTTTTTGATTTAAGTCAAGAAACCGGGGTAAATAGTACCTGCATGGAAGTCGGCCAGTCTTGCCATGGGCCTGATAAACCACCAGAATATCCTGCAAAGTGATAATTCAAGTTTCGCAAGTTCAGTCTTTTTATATTATAATAAGGTGATATCGTATCTATTTTATACCCAACAAATGCCCCTTTTCGCACTAAAAACAATCATCTGATAACCATTTTTTAGCGATATTGGAGCTTTTTCCAGCATTTTTGCCACAGCAAATGCAAAAGGATAAAAACATAAAAAGGACGAATACCAGCGCCTGAAACACGCTGATATTCGCCCTTCGATATACACACAAATACTTGAGAGTCAAACACTTTTTAGCAAACACATCTAACATAGATTTGCTTTCTAAGAAATGGCAAATCCGTTCAAAATCGGTCATGGTCATTTTCGGTCAAAATGAAAATGGAATTGGTCAAAGTAGTCTATAATATATTATAGGATAAAAGAGCGCCCCCGAAATGATTTTGACCGAAGATGACCATGACCAAATGACCGCTTCATCAAAATCCAGGGCCGCTAACCTTCATTTTTCTTCCAAATCAATCAAAATGCACAAAACAATTGCCAAAATATCGCGATAAAACGTTATCAATCAAGCACTTACGAAAATGCCACCGAAATCTATAGCGAAATAATTTGTTTTCAATTCCCAAAAGTTGTACCTTTGCACCAGCAATCGAAAGAAAGTTTCTCTTGTACTGGAAGTCAGGCTTAATAGACGACTAACCTCGGTCATCATTGATGACAGGCGTCAGTCATCAATGATGACCAAAATAAGGGCAAGGAAAGAGGGTAAGAATCCAGACGAGGCCGACCTCAACCTGGTGAAGACCGAAAAGAAAAATGCCTTCGCCGTATCATTTTTGTCTTACAAATAGAATATCGCCTCGTTGCCTTCATTGAAAAGCAGGTCGAGAATGCTCATGTTGGGCAGGAAACCATGCTTCTGCTCATACACCTGATAATAGCGCTGAGGAATGAAATCTGCATCAGGAAGAGGCTTTTTCGGACGAATCGCATCACGGAAATCCCGTATTTGAGTGTTGAATTGAGCTTGCGCCTCTGGGCTATTGAATTCTTCACTCTTCATTCTTCGTTCTTCACTTAAAACGTATCGGTCTGTAACCGAGACTTTCGGACGGATGTCGAGCAACTCTATCATCTTCTCCATGATTTCCATATTGAAATCAAAGAGGAATTCGTATTTCTTCTCGTAGAAAGGGCGGATGTCGTCCTGATAATACTCGAAGAAAGGACTCTCACCATAAGCCGAGAGAAGCGCATTCCAATGCACGTGGCGCCAGTTGGCATGGTCGGAAATGCGAATATCCTTCATCGCCAGCGAAGTGCCGTGATTGGTAGGAATGGTGAGAGAAAGAGGACCATTGGTGGTAGGAATGATCATACGGTTGCGGTAAGTCTGCTTGATAAAGCTCTCATGGCGCTCTATCAGGCATTCCTCATAGCGGTTCAGCTTCTGATACCACTGCACAGGACCGAAATACGTGGAAGATAATATTGCTTTCAAAATCTTTTTCTTTTAATAGTTTGGGGTTCTTGAAATTTTCAGTCTCTTATCTATAAACTGAAATAGACCAACTTGATTGGGATAAACCAACTGATGAAAACTGGTTCAAAATAAAAATAAACTGTCAACAGTCAACAGTTAACAGTTTATTTTTCTATACTTGTCTAAAACAACTTATATGCTTTTCCGATAATCTGATGCTTGTGGACAATGGTTTTTCCCTTCGCCGTGCGCACGAGATAGAAGCGGCAATCCTTGCAGCCGCAGCGCTTGCAGCAGATGGTAGGAATGACGTATCGCTCCCTGCCCATGCGAATCGTATCGCCAGGCATCTGCTCGATGACTCCGATGAAATTGGCTTCCATCCAGCCCCGCACATAAGAGCCTTTCTTCTTCTCCTTACCCGTATATTTCGACTTCGGAGTAACGAGGCACTCTACGGAATCGGCAAAAACTATCGTCTCGCCACGGTGAAAAATATCGCAGTCAATCCTGTTCACTATCACTCTGTTGCCCTCCTTCAGCTGGGGAGGAAGCCCACCTTCGGGCACAGAAAAGACAGTGAATACATAGGTGCGGATGCCCCATGCTAAGAGCAATGCCAGCACCAATGAGAGGAGGAATTTGAATGCTATTTTCAAACCGTCTGAATCTTACTTTTGTTATCGACCTTACTTGATGTTATCGACAAACTTGAAGAGTCGGTTCCAGCGAATACCCGAGAAGCCCGGATGGTCTGGACTGTGGCTCCACCAGATGAAGATAGGTTTGCCCACCACATGATCCTCAGGCACAAAGCCCCAATAGCGGGAGTCGGCTGAATTGTGGCGGTTATCGCCCATCATCCAGTAATAGTCGAGCTTGAAGGTGTAACTCTTCGCCTGCTTGCCGTTGATGAAGATGCGGCCCTGGCGGTCCACCTTCAGGTCGTTGCCCTCATACACCTTGATGCAACGCTCATATACAGGCAGATTCTTCAGCGTGAGGGCGATAGACTGGCCCTTCTTAGGAATCCATACCGGACCGTAATTATCGCGCGTCCAACCCGTATAGGCATTCAGCGGATAGAGGTCGCCATAAGTAGCATCGGTATTGATGGAGATGCTCTCCACCAGATTCTTATTGGCCTTCAGAGCGAGATAAGCCTTGCGGGTAAGCGGAATAGCGCCCGACTGGTTGTAGGTCAGCAAGTCCTCATTGGTAATGCCCAACTCGTCTGCCAAATCCATCGGGAACTCGCCCTTGAGCTTCATCTTGTAGGTATATTGCACATTGTCAGGCTCCTTGTTGGCCTTGCCGTCCAGATATACGATGCGATTCTTGATCTGCAGGGTCTGTCCTGGCAAACCAACGCAGCGCTTCACGTAGTTCTCGCGGCGGTCGGTAGGTCGGCTGATGATGTCGCCATATTCGCCCGGATTGCTCACGATGTAGCTTCTGCCCACCTGGTAAACCTGCTCGAAATACTGGCGCTGCTGCAGCGGATTCATCTTTCTCACGTCCTTGGAAAGTCCGTTCTGCTCCAAAATCTGCTCGCCGAATCCATACACCATCTGGTAGTAATCCTGTGCCTGATAGCGCTCTTCATTCACCAAGGTATCGCCCGCAGGATAATTGAACACCACGATGTCGTTGAGCTTCACATCGCCCAATCCCTTCACGCGGCGATAATCCCAATGAGGCCATTCACAGTAGCTCTTCACGTTGACCAGCGGCATGGTGTGCTGGGTGAGAGGCATGGTGAGTGGAGTCTGAGGAATACGTGGACCGTAGCTCACCTTGCTCACGAAAAGATAGTCGCCCGTGAGAAGGCTCTTCTCGAGAGATGAAGACGGAATCACATAGTTCTGGAAGAAGAACAGGTTGATGAAATACACTGCCACGAGGGCGAATACCAGAGCATCTACCCAGCTCATGATGAAGCGTACAGGACCCTCGGAGTCCTTCCACCACTGCCAGCGTATCTTCTTGGTAATATACACATCAAAGATGAATGGCACGACGATCAGTCCCAGCCAACTCTTCAACCAAATGAGGAATGCAAGGTACAGTACTATCACAATGGCAAATTTCGTCCACTGCACCTTCATATTCAGTTTTTGTTTCTCTTTATCTATCATTTTTTTCTCTTTTTTCTGCTTATCAGATCAGAACGTTTTTATTAGGAACTGCTTAAAGATTCCATCAGAATTTCATCCTTAGAACCAATCTGAACCTGTTTATCATTTAGAACTTAAAGAGATCTGATGTGGTGAGCAGACCGGAATGGTTGGCTGTGAACTCAGCTGCAAGCACAGCTCCGAGCGCGAAGCCCTTGCGTGAATGAGCACTGTGCTCGATGGTAATCATATCAGCATCAGAATCGTACATCACGGCATGGATTCCAGGAACCTCGCCATCGCGCACGCAGTTGATCACCAAATCCTCATCAGTGATGTTCTGATCGCCCTCGTCGTGATGACCGTCCTCAGTCCAGTAAGTCACGCCGCGCTTCCAGTCTTTCTTGCGGTCGATATTGTCGATGATTTCCTCTGCCAGGGTGATGGCAGTGCCAGAAGGAGCATCGAGCTTATGTACGTGATGGGTTTCCTGCATACATACAGAGTACTGTGGGAATCCGTTCATGATCTTAGCCAGATAGCGGTTGACGGCAGAGAAGATAGCCACACCGATACTGAAATTAGAGGCCCAGAAGAGGGTCTGCTTACCGTCGGCGCAGAGTTTCTCCACGTCTTCCTTATGGTCTTTCATCCATCCGGTAGAACCCGAAACCACCTTTACATTGTGGGAGAAAGCCTTGAGATAGTTGCCGTAAGCGGCAGTAGGGTTGGTAAACTCGATAGCCACATCCGCAGAGCAGAACTCCGGGCTGTCGATATCTTCAGGGTTATTTACGTCAATCTTACATACGATTTCATGGCCACGCTGCAAGGCGATCTCTTCGATCATGTGTCCCATCTTGCCGTAGCCTATCAAAGCTATTTTCATTGTTATCTTGTTTTTTTGTTTATTCCTTTCGGCAAAAATAATCAAAAATCTTGGAAAAACCGATTTATTTGTAGAAAAAAGCGCATTATTATAGTAATAAATAGAAAATTTTGCTTATTTTTGCAGTGATTTGGGGCAAAAACGTATGATTCTAAACATTTTAGCCCACTTCTGAAAGAATTTAAAAAAAATAAAAGATATGAGCAAATATATATTTGAAACAAAAATGGAGGTGCGCGACTATGAGTGCGACATAGAGGGAATCGTAAATAATGCCAACTATCTGCACTACATGGAACATACGCGCCATCTCTTCCTGAAGGAATGCGGACTCAGCTTTGCAGAAATGCACAATAAGGGCGTGGACGCAGTAGTGGCTCGCATGAACCTGCAATACAAGGTGCCGCTGCAGTGCGACGATGAATTTCTCTCCCGCCTGTGGCTGGAAAAGCAGGGCGTAAGATACATTTTCCATCAGGACATCTTCCGTGCTAACGATGAGAAACTCTGCCTCAAGGCTACCGTAGAACTGGTGTGCCTCATCAATGGCAGATTGGGTAATAGCGAAGACTACGACAAGGCTTTCGAGCGCTGGCTTTAAAAACCAAATCTTTTGAAACCAAATAAAGAAAACTATCATGGAGCAATTACTTCACTATGTATGGAAACACAAGCTGTTTCCACTTTCTCCTCTCCATACTACCGACCATCGGCAGGTGGAAGTCATCGACCCAGGGCTGCACAACCGCAATGCAGGGCCCGATTTCTTCAATGCTAAAATCAAGATAGACGGAATGCTCTGGGTGGGCAATATCGAAATACACGACAAGGCGAGCGACTGGTATCTGCACGGACACGAGAAGGACGAGCGATACGACAACGTGGTGCTCCACGTTTGCGGAATCATCGACCTGGAAGCCCGCAACTCCAAGGGAGAACCCCTCACGCAGATGCAGCTCAGCATCCCCGAAAACGTGCTCCGACACTATCAGGAACTGCTCTCCATCGACCAGTATCCACCCTGCTATCAGATTATCCCTGCCCTCACCCGACTCTCCGTACACTCCTGGATGAGCGCCCTGCAAACCGAGCGACTCTCACAGAAAACAGAAGCTATTGCCGAGAGAGTGAAGAAATGCAACGGAGACTGGGAAAACGCATACTTCGTGACCCTGGCCCGCAACTACGGATTCGGCATCAACGGGGAAGCCTTCGAGCAATGGGCTCTCTCCATCCCCCTGCACTCGGTAGATCATCACCGCGACGACCTCTTCCAGATAGAATCCATCTTCTTAGGACAGGCTGGACTGCTCGAACTGTCAACCATCCCCGAACGCAATCAGAAAGACGCACTGAACGACGGATATTTCTCCAAACTCAGGAATGAATACCTCTATCTGCAACATAAATTCTCGCTCGCGCCCATAGACTACAAGCTCTGGCGCTTTCTGAGACTGCGCCCGCAGAACTTCCCCCACATCCGCATCTCCCAACTGGCCAACCTCTATTTCCGGCGCCAGGCAAGTCTCAGCCATCTGCTCGAAGCCACCACCGTGAAGGAGGTCATCGGAGTGTTGAAAACATCGGTTACGCCCTACTGGGAGACGCATTACACCTTCGGAAGCGAGAGCATACGCAACGAGAAGCACATATCTCCTTTCTCGCTCAACCTGCTCATCATCAACACCGTCATTCCCATCCTCTTTGCCTACGGACGGCACAGAGGTGAGGAAAAGTACTGCGACCGGGCTTTCGAATTTCTGGAGGAACTGAAGGCTGAAAACAACCATATCGTGAGAATGTGGCAGCAATGCGGACTGGAGGTGGAAAACGCCGGAGACTCGCAAGCCCTCATCCAACTGAAGAAGGAATATTGCGACAAGAAGGAATGTCTGAGATGCAGGATAGGATATGAGTACCTGAAGAGAAAGTAAAGAGTGAAGAATTCTACAGCATGTAGGGAAAAACCTTAGCTCTCAAAGGTGCAAACCTAACTATTAAATTACAAACAATAAATCAAAAACAACACCGTGGATCAACAAGAAATTTTAAATACGATTCTCCTCACAAGGCTCAACTACTTCAGTCTTGCGGGAATGCTGGAACTATATAGAAAGGTGGGCTCCGCCACGCTCATCATGGAGCACAAAAACAATCTCCGTGACATCCTGCCCGATGCTTCAGATAAACTCGTGAACGCCATCCAGAATAGCGATGAGGCAAGAAAAAGGGCTGAAGTGGAACTGGAATATGACCTGCGCTACGGCATAGAACCCCTCACGATGAACGACGAACGCTATCCCAGCCGACTCAAGGAATGCGACGATGCGCCGCTCATGCTCTTCTACAAGGGCAACGCCAACCTGAACCAGCAGCGCGTCATCAATATCGTGGGAACACGCCATTGCACTCCTTACGGCGAGGATCTCATCCGCCGATTCATCACCGATCTGAAGCAGCTCTGTCCACAGGTTCTCATCGTGAGCGGACTTGCCTACGGAGTGGACATCAATGCCCACCGACAGGCGCTCGACAAGGGGTATGAGACGGTAGGCGTGCTGGCTCACGGACTGGACGACCTCTACCCCAACCGCCACAAAGAAACGGCGCTGAGGATGATAGAACAGGGCGGACTGCTCACGGAATTTCTGACGCAGACGAATGCCGATAAAATCAACTTCGTGCGCCGCAACCGCATCGTGGCAGGAATGTCGGATGCCTGCATACTGGTAGAGAGTGCCGCCCATGGAGGAGGTCTCATCACGTGCGAAATCTCACAAGCCTACAACCGAGATGTCTTCGCCTTCCCTGGCAGGATAGGCGATGCTTACAGCGAGGGCTGCAACAACCTCATCCGCTCGAATGGTGCCATGCTGATTACGAGTGCCTCCGACTTCGTGAAGAATATGGGTTGGCAGGATGACGCCAAGCTGATGCGCGCCAAGCAGCAGGGCATTGAGCGCAGTCTCTTTCCCGACCTTTCGCCGGAAGAACAATCCATCGTGGATGTTTTGTCAAGAAACAACGACCTGCAGATCAACATGATTTCCGTGCAGAGCGGCATTGACATCAGCCGTCTCACCGTCCTCCTCTTCCAGTTGGAGATGAAGGGGCTCATCAGGACATTGGCTGGGGGAATGTATCATCTGCTGAAGTGAATTTTGGTAATATCAGAAAAAAGATGTAACTTTGCAGCCGCAAAAAAGAATAAGATGAAAATAGGAAATATAGAATTTGGCTCGCAGCCCCTCTTCCTCGCTCCGATGGAAGACGTAACGGATATTGGCTTTCGCATGCTCTGCAAGCGATTCGGAGCAGCCATGGTTTATACTGAGTTCGTATCGGCAGAAGCTTTGGTGAGAAGCATCAAGAGCACCGTCAGCAAGCTTACGATAAGCGATGAGGAACGCCCTGTGGGTATTCAGATTTACGGCCGCACCACCGAGGATATGGTGGAAGCTGCAAAGATAGTAGAACAGGCTCATCCGGACGTGATTGACATCAACTTCGGTTGCCCTGTCAAGAAAGTGGCTGGAAAGGGCGCTGGAGCTGGTATGCTCCGCAATATTCCTCTGATGCTGGATATTACAAGAGAAGTGGTGAAAGCAGTCAATGTGCCTGTAACCGTAAAAACCCGACTGGGTTGGGATAATGACAACCTCATCATTACCGACCTGGCTGAGCAGCTGCAGGACTGCGGAATCCAGGCACTCACCATCCACGGCAGAACCCGTAGCCAGATGTACACGGGAGAAGCCGACTGGAGCCTCATCGGAGAGGTGAAGAACAATCCCCGCATTCATATCCCAATCATCGGCAACGGCGATATTACGACCCCGGAAGAAGCCAAGCTTGCCTTCGACCGCTATGGTGTAGATGCTGTGATGATTGGTCGCGCCACCTTCGGAAGGCCTTGGATTTTCAAGGAAATCCGTGATTATCTCGACAATACCGGTGCAGCCCCACTGACCGTGGATGAGAAAATCGACCTTCTGGAAGAGCAGCTCCGCATCAATATCGAGCGCATCGACGAGTACCGAGGCATTCTCCACACCCGTCGCCATCTCGCCGCCTCCCCTATCTTCAAGGGAATCCCTGACTTCAAGCAAACCCGTATCGCCATGCTTAGGGCCAACAAGGAGGATGAACTGAAGGAAATCCTGAAAGAATGCCGGGAGAGAATCAAGGCAATACAAATATAGACTTGTTTACGGCAGATTGCAAATCCGCCGAACCATAAAATAAATAAAGGGAGATTCCAACCATCAGCTTTGGAATCTCCCCTTTTTTTATTAGTTCACTGTCAACAGTCAACAGTTAACAGTTGTTTTTCTATACTTCTACTGGGAAAATGAAGAAACATAACTTCCTCAAATGATAGAAGGGTTTTACTTCTTCAATATCGAAGCACCCTCGAGCAGGGCGAGCGCCTTATTCTCATTCTCCTCCATGATTTCACGCTCTCCAGGGCCCTTGTCATTAATGCCACAGAGGTGCAGAATGCCATGGATGATGACACGGTGAAGCTCATCATCATAGGTCTTGCCAAACTGCTCGGCATTGGTGCGGACGGTATCCAGCGAAATCACGATGTCACCGTTAATCACATCATCCTCATCATAATCGAAGGTAATGACATCGGTATAGTAATCATGCCCCAGATACTCATTATTCACTTCGAGAATCTTCTCGTCATCTACAAACATATAGCCTATCTCTCCTACCTTGCGGCCATGAGATGCAGCTACCTTGCGAATCCAGGCACTGGTGTCGCGCTTCTTGATCTTTGGCATTTTCACGCCATCTACATTGTATGTAATCATACTTTTTCCTCCTATTTTTATCTGTTATTTCTTAATTGTTTTGTTATTCCTTCATTCTTTATTTCTCCAAGGATTGCACGTCACTTCTCGATTCATACGATGAAGTTAGTAGGTGCTTCATTCCTGTCACACTTTCGCCTTAGGCAGGAATTCATCCACTTCTCTTCCGAAGAATCTCAACTCCCTGACGAGCGTAGAACTGATGCTGCTGTAGCGAGGATCAGAGAATAGCAGGATGGTCTCTACACCGCCCAACTGCTTGTTGATGTCAGCCTGCTCACGCTCATACTCGAAATCCTTGGCGCTTCTTACGCCTCTCACTAAGAACTTGGCTCCCAGACGATGCGCCAGGTCGATGGTAAGGTCATCGTAGGAAACCACCTCCAACCGGAATCCCTTAGAAGCATCACCAGCATCCACCAGTTCTGCACATTCCTTCGGGAAAACAGCCTTGATGTCCTCCACACGCTTCTCTATCTCCTCGTTAGCATGCTTCAGCTTGCTCATCGCCACGGCAATCACAAGCTTATCAAACATCGGCAGAGCACGCTCCGCAATGTTCTGATGTCCTATCGTAAATGGGTCGAATGTACCCGTAAATATTCCTATTCTCATATTACTCAAATAAGTCTCCCTGCATCACATTCCCTGCATAAGGGTTTCTGCCCAGATGGGCGTAGGCAAGTTTCGTAGCCATTCTACCACGCGAAGTGCGCTTGATAAAACCCTCCATGATGAGGAAAGGCTCATACACTTCCTCTACCGTGCCCGCATCCTCGCCGATGGCTGTGGCTATGGTGCCCACGCCCACTGGTCCGCCACGGAACTTGTCGATGATGGTGGTGAGAATCTTGTTGTCTATCTCGTCCAGACCGTACTGGTCGATGTTCAGCGCCTTGAGCGCCATTTGCGCAATGTCGTAAGTGATGGTTCCGTTACCCTTCACCTGGGCGAAATCTCTCACGCGGCGCAAGAGCGAATTGGCAATACGAGGCGTTCCGCGCGAACGGCGGGAGATTTCCACCGCAGCCGCATCCTCGATAGGCACTTTCAGGAGCATTGCACTTCTCCGGATAATCTTCTGCAGCGTCTCCGGATCATAATACTCCAGATGGAGATTGATGCCGAAACGGGCACGGAGAGGGGCTGTGAGCAGTCCGCTTCTGGTAGTAGCGCCCACCAGCGTGAAAGGGTTCAGATCTATCTGGATGCTTCTTGCCGAAGGTCCCTTGTCTATCATGATGTCGATGCGGTAATCCTCCATCGCCGAATAGAGATACTCCTCTACAACTGGCGAGAGACGGTGGATTTCATCGATGAAAAGCACATCATTCGGCTCCAGGGAAGTCAGGATGCCGGCCAAATCGCCCGGCTTGTCGAGCACAGGACCTGAGGTAATCTTGAATCCCACACCCAGTTCATTGGCGATGATGTTGCTCAAAGTAGTCTTACCCAGTCCTGGAGGACCGTGCAGGAGCGTATGATCGAGCGGTTCGCCACGGTATTTGGCAGCCTCAACAAAGATTTCGAGATTGTCCACCACACCGCTCTGTCCGCTGAAGTCAGAGAACTTCAGTGGTCGCAGTGCCTTCTCGAATTCCTTCTCGGCAGGCGTAACCGACTCATTTCTTATGTCAAAATCTTCGTTCATTCTTTGTAATTATCGATAATTATGGTGCAAAGATACAAGTATTTAGGGGAAAGACAAAATAAATAAACCAAAAAGTGAGAATAGGAGGAATACTTTTTTCATTGCTCACTTGCAAGCCTTTTGTGCGAAAACGAAAGGATAGACACATTAAATGCTTATAAATCGCAATTATTTCCAATAATATTTTGTCATATTAGAAGAAATCTGTAATTTTGCACCCGAATTTGAAAGAGAGGAAGCAATGAGAGATCATAAACGAGAGAGAAATATAGGATTTTAAAAGAAATAGAATTATGCTTAAGTTATTTCAAGGACTCAGCCGCTGGCTGGCCAATTATACATCTATTTTTGTAATAGGTGTAGCTGTGTTTACATTCTTCTTCCCACATACCTTCGACTGGGTGCGCGGAACAACCCAAACCGTCATTCTCGGCATTATCATGCTCACGATGGGTCTCACCCTGACCACCAATGATTTCAAGATTCTGGCTCAGCGTCCGCTCGATGTTTTCATCGGCGCCTGTGCCCAGTTTATCATCATGCCTGGTGTGGCCTACACGCTGGTTCATGTATGGCATCTTGACCCTGCGCTGGCGCTCGGCATTCTGCTGGTAGGTTGTTGTCCGGGCGGCGTATCGAGCAACATCATGAGTTATCTCTGTCATGGCGACGTGGCCTTCTCCGTAGGAATGACCTGCGCCTCTACCATTCTGGCTCCAGTAATGACTCCGCTGCTGATGAAGATTACGGCTGGCGAGATTATCCATGTAGATGCAGTGGGAATGTTCATCAACATCCTCATCGTCACGATTATTCCTGTAGCCATCGGCTGCGCCCTCAATTACGTATATGGCAAGAAAGAATACTTCCCTACCATCCAGAGCCTCATGCCGGGTATCAGTGTAACCTGTCTGGCCATTATCGTAGGCGGTGTGATTTCTACGGTTCACGATGATCTCGTAGCCCGTGGCTTGATGCTTTTCCTCTGGACTTTTGCGGTGGTTTTCTGCCACAATACCTTGGGTTATCTTCTGGGTTGGCTGGCAGGCAAATGTGCCGGATTCAATACAGCCAAGAAGCGCACCATCAGTATTGAGGTGGGAATGCAGAACGCTGGTCTTGCCACGGTGCTTGCCGGCAATTTCTTTGCCGCCCAGCCTTTGGCCGTATTGCCTTGCGCCATCAGTTGTGCCTGGCATAGTATTTCCGGCACGATTCTCGCAGGAATCTATCTGAAATGGGATCACATGCATGGGAAGGACTAATTCCTTTCCCAGAGATTCTTTACTGGAGGTTCCCATAAAGAGTAAATCATTCCAGGAAAACTAAATAAACAAAAAAGGTCGTGAGGTTTCTCCATTGAACTTCACGACCTTTTCATATTTTTATTCATCGAAGTTACTTTCATGTTTTATTCATCGGATTTCACAGAATTATCGGAGATTTCCTGCTTACACGATTACCCACGGAATCATATTTGGATAAGGCCTTGCTAATCTCATCCTTCTCACTTCTCATTTGTAATTTCTAATTTGTAATTTCTTCCCGTATAGCGACATTCCTATAAGAACAATTATCACAAAGACAACTAATATCATAGAAAAAGGCAAATACCCATAAGCACAAAATGCAATATAAGCCAACAAAGTTAGAACAATCAGCCTTTCAATTAAGATAAACTTAACCAAAATCTTCTTATTCTGCTCTGTCATTTCAACACCTTTCAGATGCAGTTTCTCTGGTTTCCTTTGATAATAATCGAATAAGCAATAAAGTCCACAACTAAGCAATGGAAAAGCTACAGCAAAATACTTACTTCCATAGTCAGTAACTCTACCAAGAAAGTCCCAATGCAAAATAATCTCAGCCTCTCCTGTCGAAATTCTAAACACCGTAACCGCAAGTGTTACGAAAACAATTCCTAATGCCAATACCTTATTCATCTTTTTTGTTTTTTATATGCAACAATAATATTTCTTTCAACAGCCGTTTATCCATCTTTTCAAACTCTTCAGGATAGTTTTTTCTTATTATATCCATTGCTACATACACCATTTGTTCTGTCAGAACATTAGAAGATATCTTTGAACTCTTTAGGTTCCAAAGTTGCAACAATGAAGTAGGTCTACCTGCAGGTGGTGGAGGATTTTGACCCTTAACGTGTGTTACCCAAACCGTCGTACCAACTACAACAAAAGCCTCTACTGCAACTGCTGCAACAACAGCAACAAGACAGCCATAGACTCCAGAAAATTGAGGAGTTTCCCCCTGTGGAGGCGATAATAACATAATATTATTATCCAAACCTAATCTATTTATTCCGCTATGTTTTTGATAAAAATCCACAACTTCTTTAACATAAGGATCACATAAAATTGCTTGTGGATTCAACAAACCTTTCCTATTACAAATCGATAAAAAGCCTTTCACGTCATCATCTTTAGCTGCCTCGCATAAATCCCGATCGCTTAAAGCTAAAATCAAATTCAACAATCCAGAATCCATATCAACATTCAAATTTCCAAATCCCTTTTTCTGACAATAATTATCTTTGTCACGGATAAAGTCAGCTGCTACAGCAGAATCTTCAACAATATCATCAGATAATTGTTGTAAAAAAAGTAAATAGTCTTCACTTTGCACAGACACAGGAATTGCGACAGATTTATTCTCTGAAAAAAATCCTTGTACTTTATTATTTGAAACTACTTGATTCAATTCATCTACAGACTCTGCTTTATCACAAGCCTGAAAAAAGAGAGCACAAAAAGTTACCCCAACACCTAACCCTATATTTTTTTTCATACGCAAATAGTTTTATCGCCAAACATAGCTATTGTATGGCATAGATTATACACAATTTTAAACTCCGTAAGTATTTAAATTATATGGTTCAATCAAAGGATATATAATTTTGTCTCACTTACAGAACATATTAATAGCATCTATGACCTTCAAAGAATGCCTACTTCTATAAACTTTATTTTAAAATGTTCCATATTTTCTTTTTTTGTTTAACAATTAAATTGTACTTAAGCAAAACTACTGGCGCAAAATCATCAACATGATTCTGCAATGTTTCCAAATAGTCAGAATTAGCGAAAATCTCCCTACATATTACACACATATGACCTACAGGCTTAATATTTTTTCCATACTGAACTCTAACAATATATTGAAGAATTTCTATTGGTCCAGAGACAAAAAGCCAAATTTTCAAAATATCAGAAAAAGAGTACTCATAAAGAACCTTAATATCTTCCTCCATTATGTTTCCTAATCTCATATATGGATTCGTCTCACTTGTTATACCACAACATGCTAAAACTTCCCCATATGGATTAATCGGGATATTATCAAACAAATTTATACAAGGTTTACCAAATAGGTCTTTCTTAAATTGTTCATAGGTAATCTTCCCTTCGTCTTCTTTATTTATTGGTGCCCACACCCCATTTTCTACATAAATTTTATCATCTGTTACCATATTTGAACATAGCGATGCAAATTCCTTGTCCGAAGAAAAGTAATTATTTAACAAAAATTTCGAATCATCATGTGTCTCTATATTAATTGCACATTTCATACCGCACTTTAAAGCAGCTATTGATGCATTTCGAATGTTTGAAAAAGGAATCCATTCTTGATGTTCATCCCCAGTACTAAAATTCACTTCATCAAGACCGGCATTATACAAACATGATAAGAACTCTTTCGCAAAAGCAAAAGATTTTGCCCACCATGCATTTGTTACAATTCTTGTCCGTTTATTTTTTTTAGATACGAAATCGATAATTTCTACAAGATCGTTCCCTAACAGAGTACATTCACCTCCACTAAAAACAACCAATTGAATTGAGGGGTAAGCAGAAAAACATTTATCCAACCACATCTTCATCTCTGAAAGAGACATTTTTTTTGATGCTTTTGGACTACATTGGAAACAGCAATTTCTACATTTTGCCGTACATTTGAAAGTCGTCAATAAAGTCAAACTTGTTGGCGGCAAAATTTGAATTGTTTTTTTATACTTTGCTTTTTCTTTCATGCTTTTTTCGTGCAAAAATATAGAAATAAATCAAAGATACCAAACAAATGCCCTGGAAAAAACATTTTCTTGTTACATCCATATTTATAGAAAAATACGCTATTAATCAGGCTTTTACAACAAATACGCCCATTCAATTATCGGAAAATTGTAACAAATCAACTATGACCTAACTTATGTTTTGCCTCAATTCTTGACTTCATTGTACGTAAAGCACCATTGCTTTTACATAATATTCGTTCTATCTCTTTCATACAATATCCCTTATGGCAAAGGATTTTATAAAACACACATTGAAAAGATAAAGCCTCATAGTCCTCATATATTTCATCTACAAAAGTGGAATCTATAAGTTTATAATAATCTATATACATTTCAAAATTAGCCTTATTCCATGTGGCCGTTGTTTCTCCATTATCTATTGACTCATATAACAGCTTTCCTTTAGATAGTTTCTGTATCTGCTTTTTTAATGCCAAACCTTTTTGATTAGACAATATCGAAATGGTATGTTGTTGCTTCTTTATCAATTCATCCATGACTTTTTCATACCCAAGGCTCACATTGCGCTTTTCTATCTCATACCGTTTCACAAGGACTCTCTTTTTGATTTGAAAAGAATGAAAAACGCAGAAAAAGACAGACAACAACATCAATGTGGCAGTTAGGGAATTAAAAAGAGCCTGTTTATAATTTGCTTTTTCGCACAAAAAATCAAAATTACTTTGCGACTTATGAATCATACACAAAACCCTTGCATCAGTATTTCTCTTATTGTTTTTTCGAGAAACCCTCTCTTTTATTTTTTTCGCCTCATTTTCTCCAACCAATTCTTTAAGCCTCGACAAACTCAATGAAGCATGAGTATAATCATTGAAAATATAATTATAACGCAAAAGCGCAATCTGCACTTTTTCTTGAAGTTTCAAATCACCACTCATTTTGGCAAATCGTTCGGCTTGCTTAATATAGTAAAAAGCTAATTCATAACATTCATGTTTAAACTCAATACCGCTCGCATAATAAAGAGACTCTGATAATAATGCTAATTTCGAATTCTGCCAAAAATAATTAATGCAAGGTGAAAGAGAGGTACTATCTATATGATTATCCCCGCTTAAAAAGGAACTTTTGAGTTTCAAAAAAGAAAAATATGCTCTCAGAGCTTCTGAATTTAGGGACTCTTTCTCTGCTTTCCTAAGTAACATGTCAGCATGTTCAAACTGTCCTTTATCCAAAAGTTCGTCCACTTTTGACAATTGAGACATTTCCTGCTGATGACAAGAAGTCATAAGCAAGAAAACAAGAAATATAAAAACACTCTTTATAACGCCCATAATACTTCTTTCTTGAGTTTAAACAAGAACAGCTCATGTGAAACTAAAACAATTTCACATGAGCTGATTTGATTTATTTTCCGGTTTGCAGCAGCTGAACTGCACGCAGAACAATCTCGTTCGTCTCATTCCATACCTGGAAATATTGACTCATATCCCAAATATCGCGCGCTACAAGGGCTTTCAACTGAATAGCTAAGTATTTCTTCGTCTGAGCCAATTCAGCCTCGTCCTTCGCCTCTATTTTCTCTTTCTTGCCATCCTCGACGATCTCATCCACAAGCGACTGAGGAACCTGATAGGTCTTCATGAACTTACTAAAGTCCTTGAACTGAGCTTTCAACTCCTTGCGATGAGCATCGATGAACTTCAGACTGTGATTGATGACAATGCTCTTAGCCGACAACTGACGATGCAATTTGGTGTATTTGGTCGTGTCGAGCGGCACGAAATAATCAGGCATAATGCCACCGCCGCCATAAACCACACGATGCTTGCGCAGGGTGTAATACTTCAGAGAGTCGGACAGGTGAATGCTGTCCTGATTGGTAAACTCACCATGCTTGTATCGCTTGTCAAGATCCATCGCATAATCCTCGCGGTCGCCCTTCTTATAAGGTTTCTGGATGCATCTGCCGCTTGGTGTATAATAATGGGCAATGGTGAGACGGATTTCACTGCCATCTTCGAAGGTAAGCGGACGCTGCACCAGTCCCTTGCCGAAGGTTCGGCGACCCACCACTACACCTCGGTCCTGATCCTGTATAGCACCGGAAACGATTTCTGCCGCAGAAGCCGTAAACTCATTAGTGAGGACAACGATCTTGCCCTTGCGCCAGCGACCATTGGCCTCAGCACGGAACTCCTGACGGGGAGCCCTGCGACCATTGGTATAGACAATCAGATCACCCTTCTCCAGGAACTCATTAGCTATCTTTGCCGCAGTCTGCAGATAACCTCCACCATTATCCTCCAGGTCGAAGATAAGGTCTTTCATGCCCTTCTTCTTCAGGGAATCCATCGCCTCGGAAACCTCCTTGTGACTCGTCATTCCGAAACTTCCCAGACGAATATAACCGATGCCCGGACGAATCATATAGGCAGCATCCATCGTGGTAACAGGAATCTTATCACGTTTCACCTTGAAGGTAAGCTTATCCTTGATGCCGCGGCGCACAATGGTAAGGTTTACAATCGTACCCTTAGGACCACGGAGCCGTTTCATGATTTCCTCCTTGCTCATCTTGACGCCCGCAATGGCAGTATCATTTACCGCCACAATACGGTCGCCGGCGATAATGCCCACCTTCTCGGAAGGACCATTGGTAACCGGCTGGATGACCAGGAGCGTATCATCTACCATATTAAACTGCACGCCGATGCCTTCAAAAGAGCCATTCAGAGACTCGTGCATCGACTGGGTTTCCTTGGCAGTGGTATAGGAAGAATGAGGATCCAGCTTTTCGAGCATTCCCCGGATGGCGTCCTCTACCAGTTTATTCTCATCCACACTATCCACATAGAGATTGGCGATGGCAATTTCAGCCCTCCCCAACTTCTCTATCGGGCTATTCTTGCCCATTTTCACGCGCAACTGGGCACTGACAGAAGTTACTGCCAAGAATGCCGCTAATGCAATAAACAGATATTTCTTCATTTCTAAATCTTAAGCTTTATGAAAGAGAGAAATCCTTCAAGAGTCAACAGTCAACAGTTAACAGTTCTATTTTCTATGGTTTCCCATGTTTCAATGGTTTCCGTTTTCAATAGTTCCCCATTTCAATGTTTCCTATTTTCTATGGTTTCCTATTTCAATAGTTTCCCACGAAAACACTTGAATTCTTCACTCTTCACTTCATTCTCTCTTCACTTCATTCACTCTTCACTTAACTCAATCCATCGGTTCAGAATCTTCCTCTGGAATATCCTCCTCAATCACCAGATTGTCGATGATGAAGTTCTGGCGCTCCATGGTATTCTTTCCCATATAGTATTCCAGAAGCTTCTGAACCTGGTCGTTCTTATGCAGCGTAACCTGCTCCAAACGCATATCAGAACCTATGAAATGAGCAAACTCCTCTGGAGAAATCTCGCCGAGACCCTTGAATCGGGTGATTTCCGGGTCTGGTCCGAGTTCACGGATAGCCTGCTGGCGCTCTTCGTCACTATAACAATAGTGGGTAATGAAATCGCCCATCTTCTCCTTGGGTCCCAACTTGGCATCGGCATCAGCCACAGCCTGCTTATTCTTGATCTTGGTACGCTTGTTGCGCACACGGAACAATGGGGTCTGCAATACATAAACATGGCCCTTCTTGATGAGGTCTGGGAAAAACTGTAGGAAAAACGTGATGATGAGCAGGCGGATGTGCATTCCATCGACATCGGCATCCGTGGCCACAATCACCTTGTTGTAACGCAATGAATCCAAACCATCCTCTATATCAAGCGCAGCCTGCAGGAGGTTGAATTCCTCATTCTCATACACCACCTTCTTGGTCAGTCCGAAGCAATTCAGCGGCTTACCACGCAGAGAGAAAACCGCCTGGGTATTTACATCACGACTCTTGGTGATGCTTCCGCTCGCAGAATCTCCCTCAGTAATGAAGATAGAACTCTCCTCCTTACGGTCGTTCTTCGCATCGCTGAAGTGGATGCGGCAGTCACGGAGTTTACGGTTGTGAAGGTTGGCCTTCTTGGCGCGCTCACGTGCCAACTTGGTCACACCAGCCATCGCCTTGCGCTCACGCTCGCTCTCCTTGATCTTGTTTTCCAGGATTTCAGCCACATCCTTATGGATATGAAGATAGTTGTCCACTTCCTTCTTCAGGAAATCGCCCACATATTTATTGATGGTTTCTCCACCATTCGGAGTCATCGTCGTACTTCCGAGCTTGATTTTCGTCTGACTTTCAAAGACAGGTTCCTCTACATTGATGGCAATAGCCGCCACCAGTCCGTTGCGGATGTCGCCATACTCATACTTGCCGTAAAACTCCTTGATGGTCTTGGCAATATGCTCCTTGAAAGCACTCTGATGAGTACCTCCCTGGGTAGTATGCTGACCATTGACGAAGGAATAGTATTCCTCGCCATACTGATTGGTATGGGTAAAGGCTATCTCAATATCCTCACCCTTCATGTGGACAATATCATAGAGACCCTCATTGGTCATATTGTCGCTCAAAAGGTCCTGCAGACCATGACGGCTGAGGATACGGCGACCATTGTGCATGATGGTGAGACCTGTATTCAGATAAGTATAGTTGCGGAGCATCGTCTCCACGATGTCATCATGGAAACTGTAGTTTTTGAAGAGCGTATTGTCTGGTTCAAAAAAGATGAAAGTACCATTCTCATCCTCCGTCTTGGAAGTCTTGTCTTTCAGGAGATTACCACGTTCGAAAATAAGATGGCGCACCTTGCCGTCGCGGAATGACTTCACCTCGAAATGGGAACTGAGGGCATTGACCGCTTTCACACCGACACCGTTCAGACCGACACTCTTCTTGAACGCCTTGCTATCGTACTTACCACCGGTATTCAGCACGCTGACAGCCTCAACGAGCTTTCCCTGCGGAATACCACGGCCATAGTCGCGGACGCTGACACGCAGATTGTCCTCTATATCGATTTCCAGACGTGCTCCAGCCCCCATCTTAAACTCATCGATGGAGTTATCGACCACCTCCTTCAAGAGCACATAAATACCATCCTCAGGCAAGTTACCATCGCCCAGACGACCGATGTACATACCCGGACGGGTACGCACATGCTCCATATCGCTCAAGTGGCGGATATTGTCATCTGTATATTCTACAGGTTGCTCCTGAGGGGTATTTGCCAGTTCTTCAGCAGCACCCTTTTCATTCAAGTTTTTATCTTCAGGCATAAATTCCTCCTTGTAATTCTGATTTTATTTTATACGAACAGTTGCTATTTACTTGATTTTCTTAATATAGCAGTTGCGGCGCTTGTGAAGGATTGGGTCTAAGACGCCCCATTGTCCCTGCACAGCAACATTGTCTTCCATTTCCACCTGTGTTTCTCCCCACTCGATTCCATACTTCTGATAGATAGGAATCAGGTCGGCAAAGAGCAGCGCATTGGCACCCTTAGCACGGTATTCCGGTTGGATACCGATGAGCAGAAGGTCGACAATCTTGGTTTTATGGAACTTGATAGCGCGCAACAGATGCCACCAGCCAAAAGGAAGCAGCCTGCCCCTATGACACTTCTGCAGAGCTCTGGAAAGGGAAGGCATCGTAATACCGATACCTATCATCTTATGATCCTCGGTAGTCCAGTCTTCTATGGCTGTTACAAAGTTCAGGTCGAGCAAAGACAGATACATCTTGATGTACTGGTCTATCTGCTTCTGTGAAAGTTCAGAATAACCATAGAGATGCTTGTATGTATCATTGATGAGGTCGAAAATCTTCTGTCCGTATCCGCCCTGATAAATATCCTTACGGGTAAGTTTGCGGACATGGAGATTGTATCTTTTCTCTATCATCGCCGCTATCTTGGAATATTTCTCCGGGATGGTATCTGGCACTATCAGCTTATACTCTACGTACTTATTATCTACGGTAAAACCCTCCAAAGCCTCTACGTGCTCCGGATAATATGAATAATTGTAGATGGTAGGCATGGTGCCGAGCTGGTCAAAGCCCCAGGTAAGCATACCTTCTGGATCCATATCCGTAAAACCAAGCGGACCTACAATATCTTCCATTCCCTTCTCCTTGCCATATTTCTCTACAGCATCGAAGAGAGCCTTGGAAACCTCACGGTCGTCGATGAAATCAATCCACCCGAAGCGCACGGACTTACGGTCCCAACGCTTATTGGCCTTATGGTTGATAATAGCAGCGACACGTCCCACTACCTTGCCCTCTTTATAAGCAAGGAAATACTCTGCCTCGCAAAACTCGAAAGCGGCATTGCGATCTTTGCTAAGTGTGTTCATGTCGTCGCTGAAAAGATTGGGCGCATCATACGGATTGCCCTCGTATAGGTCGTAATGGAAGTCGATGAACGTCTTCAAGTCCTTCTTACTCTCGACCCTCTTAATTTCTATTAATGACATGATAATTCAAACTAGTTTGTTATTTTAAACATGCAAAAATAGCAATATTTCGCCAAACGACCAAATATTGCTATTTTTTTTGCAGTTTTTTAGGGATTAGCACTTACAAAATCCCCCTTTCACAAATCACCAACACATGGCTCTCATCGCTCAAAGTGGTGGCAAAGATATAGGTTTCTCCACCATCTTTCAGTTCCAGGCGCTTGCGCAATTCTGCCACGGAAAGGGGGAAATTGCGGGTGGCAATATTTGCCTTAGTGATGCCTGAGAGTTGGCGTTTCAATTCCTTTTTATTAAAGGAGGAAACAGCGATGATGCGGAACGCCCTGCCTGGAAATGCTTCGACAGGATCCTCACTTACGAAGAGATGACTGTTCTTGGAAAGCATCTTTGCATCATATCGCTCGGAAAGAACACCAAAACAACCGGCTTTCATCAGCGAGGCATTCGGTTCGTAGAGATACGGCATCTCATCAAGGGCTGGAGAGGTTATTCTATCAGAAGAGACCTTTTTTACGGCTTTTACGGAAGAAGAAACTATTTTATCAGGAGAAGCTATTTTCACGGCAGAAGAAGCCATTTCTGTCTCATCACAAACAAAGGATTGGGAGTCGTTGATGCAAAAGATTCGGAGATTTTCGTCATGTTTTGCCCCTAAATCTGTTCCTGAAACCATATTCATGCCCATATTTCGCGCAGAAAGCACCAAAAGCAACTCCTTGCACTCATTGTTCACTGAAACAATATGAACCTCTCTTACGTGACTCAATTCGCTCACTGCACGGTGCCAGTCGAGCATCGGGGAGAGTTTGATAATGACGTAATCTGCCTTCGAAAGCATCTCTTCCTGCAAAACGGTAACATCAGGCGTGCAGTCTTTCAAAGATACAACCTTATTGCCAGCATCGTCTCTACGGGCAGGATCGATGAAGATCAGCTTAAGACCAAGGTTGGTCTTAAGTAATGACTGAGACTGCTCTTCAGTTATGCCTAAAGAATCTGATGCAGCATTCTTCTTAGAGTGAAAAGAATGCAGCACCTCTATTCCGTCTCCATTCTTCACGCTGACATTCTTCAAACCCAATCGCTCGAAGTTTTCCTTCGCAGCCTCACAAAGATGAGCCTGTCGCTCCACATACACCGACTTTACGCCCAACCGGGAAGCTATGTATGAGAAATCCACTCCGAAACCACCAGTCAAGTCAACAAACTCAATTTCTTCAGAAAAATCTTCCTCATTCGGTTCTCCTTCGCTCTTATTAACATATTTATTGCATTCTGTTAATATCTGTTGCTTTTTGCAAGTATCTTCATTTTGGGCGAATTCTGAATCAACTGCCCCTTCACTCGCAAATTCGCAAATTTTGGAAAAATGAGAATTAGAGGCTTTTTCGTTTTCAGAAGAAGAAACTGACAAACCGAGCAATCTTGCCGCCAATTCTGCCTTATAAAGAGCTGTCTGCTCTGACGAACATTGCTCCATCGAGATATGAGGAGGATAGATAATGCCCTCAATACTTGCCCAACGTGGCAACTTGACATGCGCCATCTTTCGCCCACGAATCTGGTCGAGCGCGAAAGGCATATTTACTTCCGGATACTTGCTTCCAAGGAAAGCCAACTGGCGGACATCCTCATCCTGATGCTGGCGAATAAAATCTTGAGTGGCTTGATTCATTATTTCTGTTGAATGATTTGTCATTTCGTTACTTATTCTTTGCTTTGAAGCGCAAAAATACGATATTCTGATGACTCTACAAAATTTTTAAGAGAATATCTGTCTGTTTTTATCCTCTTAAAAAGCATATTCCAAACCTATCAAAAATAAAGGTGAGTAAAAGGTAAAACAACCTTTTACTCACCTAAATCTTTGGTTCTCAGTCAATTACCCTTTCAAAACAAAGAATAAAAGTATAGAGAAGACTTCCTGCATCCGAAAAAGATGCAGAGAAATCCTTGATTACGATATTAGTCAGCCAACTTTGCCTTCAAGAACTCACGGTTCAAGCGGGCGATGTTAGCGATAGACTCGTTCTTAG
>ERZ791902.469-NODE-469-length-29846-cov-6.866638_pt1 | contig 29846 bp, 29 predicted proteins | sample MGYA00510149_ERZ791902 | MGnify/ENA primary metagenome ERZ791902 (study PRJEB30046, sample SAMN00792060) | human gut metagenome | study: EMG produced TPA metagenomics assembly of the A metagenome-wide association study of gut microbiota in type 2...
CATGCCATGACAGCTTAATTGTTTAATTTTGTCTAACTTTTTTATTGCACTTCACCTTTGTTCGGACTTTTCCTCAGATTCTTCTAAATTGCTTCGTCGTCAGATCGAGAAGCTTTTTCTGAACACCAAATCAGCATCAAGCAGAATCATGCGCTTTGATTTTTTGGGCGCAACGATCAGATTGCGCAGGGTTTCAATTGCAACCTTTCCAAGCTCTTCGGTATCGATCCGAAAGGTCGTCAACGGCGGCGAAACGTACTTGGCAATATCGATGTCGTTGATGCTGATCATGGAAACATCCTCCGGAACCGTCAGCTTGTTTTCGTTGAATGCCTGCAGGACGCCGACGGCAAGCGGATCTGATGCAACAAGAAATGCCTGTGGCAAATCGTCTCTGATTTTCCCGACAATTTCCCGCCCGACCTGATAACCGCTGTCGACCGAAAAATTATCCCCGATGAAAACATGCTCCGGATTGAAAAGTCCAAGTTCGCGCGCACGGCTTTCAAAGCAGCGCGTTCGCGTGTCACGCAAAACATTCCGACCTTCCGTGCTGTCCCAGGATCTGCCCCCGATGAAGCCGATTTTCTGATACCCGGTCTGAACGAAATAGTCAATTGCGGTTTCAACCATCATCTGAAGGTTTGGCTGAACGGAATTGAATTCGTGCGGATCGGGATTGGAATCGACGAACAGCACCTGAATCCCCAGTTGTTTCATTTTTTCGAGTTCTGCTGAAAGGAAACGTCCGACCGCAATGATTCCGTCAATTTTTTCAACATCAACTTCGTCCGCATTCTTGCAAAAGGACAGTTCGATATTTGATTCTTCCGCACTTTCTATCAGACTCTTTCTCAATCCGCTGAAATACACGTCTCGCAGTTCTTCCTGAGGAGTAACCGCAAAAATCACCGCGACAGAATATCCTCGTTCCTTGATCAGCCTGTGATCATAATTTAATTCATGCGCAACTTTTAAAATTTGTTCTCTGGCCTTTTTTGAAACGGAAAAAGTCTGATCCCCGTTCAAGACTCGCGATACCGTTGCCGGCGAATAGCCTGCTTCCCTGGCAATTTCTCTGATTGTCGCCATTAAATCCACCTCTTTTTTGACCTCTGAATTTCACAGCTTGATTATAATCTATTTAGTAAACAAAGTAAACAGATTCAGTTTATGTTTATTAATCTTTACTAATTTAGCTCAATGTTTTGTTTACCAGCTGAAAAAGAAAGGGTATTCTATAAATGTAATCGATTTCATTTTTTTCAGATAAGGAGATCAATAAATATGCCAGACAGATTAAACGTTAAAAATTTTATTCACGGCGGTGACTACAATCCGGATCAATGGACGGATCATCCCGAAATCATCGCCAAAGACTTCGAAATGTTCAAGGAAGCCAAAATCAATTCGGTGACAGTGGGAATCTTTGCCTGGGACAAGCTCGAGCCAAGCGAAGGCACGTATGATTTTTCATGGCTTGACGACGTCTTCGATCGTGCGGAAAAACAAGGCTGTCACGTGATCCTGTCAACTCCGAGCGGGGCACGACCACGCTGGATGGCTGAAAAATATCCCGAAGTCCTGCGCGTTGACGAAACAGGCAGACGTCAGCTTTTCGGCGAACGTCACAATCATTGCTACACGTCGCCCGTTTACAGAAAAAAAGTTCAGGAAATCAACCGCAAGCTCGCAGAACGCTACGGCAAACGCGAAAGCCTCGTTTTGTGGCACATTTCAAATGAATACGGCGGCGAATGCCACTGCGAGCTTTGCCAGCAGGAATTCAGGAAATGGATGAAGGAAAAGTACAAAACGCTCGACAACCTGAACCGTTGCTATTGGAACGAGTTTTGGAGCCACCTTTACACAAGCTGGGACCAAATCCACTCACCGTCATCGATCGGTGATTCAAACGTTCTCGGGTTGAACCTTGACTGGCACCGTTTCGTCACGGATCGAACGATCGACTTTTTCGAAAATGAAATCGCCCCATTGCGCGAATTGACGCCGAACATCCCCGTCACGACGAACTTCATGGGCGGAAATCCGCCTGATTCGCACGTTTTTTATGACCTTGACTATCAAAAATTTGCCAAACACGTTGACATCGTCAGCTGGGATTCGTATCCGAACTGGGCAAACGGCTACGAAACAACAGAAAAGCTTGCTGCGAAAACTGCTTTGATGAACGACGTCATGCATGGTTTGAAGCATCAAAACTACCTGATCATGGAAAATACGCCTTCTCAGGTCAATTGGCACCCGGTCAATCGCGCCAAGCTGCCAGGGATGCACCAGATGGGCAGTCTTCAGGAAATTGCTCACGGCGCTGATTCCGTCATGTACTTCCAGCTGCATCAATCGCGCGGCGCATCCGAAATGTTCCACGGAGCAGTCATCACGAACAAGCTGAGCAACAAGACCCGCGTCTTCAAAGACGTCAAGCAGGTCGGCGAAGCGCTTGATTCGTTAGCCGAAGCCAAAGATTCAAAGCGCTTGGACGCAAAAGTCGCAATCGTCTTCGACTACGACAACATGTGGGCCTTGGATGATGCGCGCGCCTACTCGAATCAAAGCAAAAAATATTGGGAAACGATCCAAAGACACTACAAAGCATTTTGGGACAGGGACATCCCTGTCGACATCGTTTCCGTTGAAGCCGATTTGAGCCGATACGAACTCGTTATCGACCCGATGCACTTCATGATGACGACAGAATTTGCCGCAAAGCTCCAGGAATTCGTCAAAGCAGGCGGCACGCTCGTCGGAACCTACGTCAACGGCATCGTCGACGAAAACTTTCTGACATATCTTGGACCGGGAATGGATGCTTGGCTCAAAACCTACGGACTTGAAGTGACCGAAACGGACACGCTGTACCCTGAACAAAAGAACAAGCTTGAAATCTTCGGCAAAACTTATGACGTTTGCGACTACTGCGACCTGATCGAACCTGAAACGGCCAAGACGATCGGAACTTACGGAGATTTCTTCTATAAAGGAACTCCTGCCGTAACCGAAAACAAGCTTGGAAAGGGAACCGCATGGTATCTCGGCTGTCGTTCCGATGATGAATTTCTGAGTGATTTCTACGAAAAACTGGCTCAGGGTTTGAATCTTGCACTGGATCTGCCAGTGAAAAAAGCTTCGTCAAAAGTTTCCGTCCAGGTTCGCCGGACCAAAGAAGCCGACTACTTCTTCATCATCAACTTCGGACACGAGGAACAAAACGTCGACCTTTTGCGCAGGACAGAAGACGTTTTGACCCGTGAAACGCACGAAAAAGGCAGCCTTGCCCTTGGCGCATACGATGTCAAGGTCTTGAAGGAAACTCGCTGACAGAAAGGAAGAATGCTATTATGGAAAATGCATCGCAAAAAAAATCAAGGAAATGGCGCGAAAGAATCGCATTCGCACTGGGTAATTTGGGTCACTCAGCTTTTTATGGCGCACTGAGCACCTATTTTATCGTTTTCGTGACCAGCGGCATGTTTGACGGCGTCGAAAAAAGCATCGCCAACAAACTGATTGGTTTGATTACCGGTTTGGTCGTCATCATCCGCTTAGCCGAAGTCTTGGTCGATCCCGTCATCGGCAACGTCGTCGACAATACCCAGACGAAATGGGGCAAATTCAAGCCATGGCAAGTCATCGGCAGCGTCGTCAGTTCGATTCTTTTGGTCGTGATCTTCACCGGCATCTTTGGACTGGCCAAAACAAACTGGATCCTGTTTGCGATCTTGTTCGTCATCATCTTCATCACGCTTGACGTCTTCTATTCGTTTTGCGACGTCGCCTATTGGGGCATGGTTCCGGCCATCAGCGAAGACAGCAAGGAACGCGGCGTTCTGACGTCGTTTGGTTCGTTCACCGGTTCAATCGGCTGGAACGGTCTGACGATCATCGTCGTTCCGGTAACGACTTTCTTCACTTTCCTTGCAACCGGAAAACACGAACAAGGACCCCAGGGCTGGCTGGCATTTGCGATCATCATCGCAATTCTTGCCGTTCTTTCCGCATTGGCCGTTGCTTCCGGCACGACTGAAAAGACAAACGTCCTGCGTGAAGCCGCCAATGAAAAAACGACTATCAAAGACGTGTTCCTTGGCATCATTCATAATGACCAGATGCTTTGGATCAGTTTGGCATACCTGATGTATTCCATCGCTTACGTTGCCACGAACGGCGTGTTGTTCTATTTGTTCAAATTCGTTTTGGGCAAACCGAACGAATTTTGGATTGCCGGCATTATCGCAACGGTCGTCGGTTTCTTTACCGCGCCGCTTTATCCGATTTTGAACAAGTTCATCCCGCGCAAAACGCTGTTTGCAATCGGACAGCTTTCGATGATTGCTTCGTATCTGCTTTTCATCTTCGGACGCAGCAACCTTGTCTTGATCATCATCGGCCTTGTTTTGTTCAACTTCACGTTTGCGCAGCTGGTCACGGTCCTTTCTTTGACGGATTCCATTGAATACGGGCAGTTGAAGAACGGCAACCGCAACGAAGCCGTCACGCTTGCTGTCCGCCCGATGCTTGACAAGATTTCAGGCGCATTTTCAAACGGCATCGTCGGAACGATCGCGCTTTTGGCGGGCATGACAGGCAGTGCAACGGCCAAAGACATGACGCCGCAAAACATTCATACTTTCGAGCTTCTTGCCTTCTATCTTCCATTGGCGCTTGCGATTCTTTCGCTTCTGATCTTCGTTTTCAAAGTCAAGATTACCGAAAAAGAACATGCCAGAATCGTTGAAGAACTTCAGACAAAGCTTGCTTCAGGCGCAGCTTCCGCTGACGAACCAGAATTGAGCAAGGTCGTAACGACTGAGCTTTTGGCACCGGCAGACGGATCTTTCATGAAACTCAGCGAAGTTTTGGATGAAAACAACCGCCCTCTCTCAGGCACTGGATTTGCCATCAAGCCTCAAAACGGTCACGTCTACGCTCCGTTTGACGGCACCGTCAAATTCACGTTCTCAACCAAGCATACGCTCGGCATCATTTCCGACGACGGCCTTGAAGCCATCATTCACGTTGGTCTTGGCACCGTAAACCTTAGAGGCGAAGGCTTTGTTTCCCATTATCAGGACGGACAAAAAGTCAAAGCAGGACAGCTCCTGATCGAATTTGACCAGGACCTGATCAAAAAAGCGGGCTACAGCGACGTTGTCGTGACGTTCTTCACCCAGCCTAAGCGGATCGAATCCCTTGGTCAATTATGCGGTGAAACGGTCGCTCACAACGATAAAGTGCTTGAGGTTTCGCACAAATAACGAAAAGACCAGGAATCCCGTTTGAGGAATCCTGGTCTTTTTTATATCAAATCAGCAAAACATCCCGTTAATCTTCGACGGCAGAAAACAGCATCAATACGATGCACGTCAGTACCGCAAATACCGTATTCGTCAGCCTGAAATCTGCTTGAACGTCGCTTGTCGAAACCACGTTGCCAAGCGCAAAGAAAACCTGTCCGCACGCAAGCATCATGAAATAGGCCAGACAGATCAGCACGACCAATCGACTCGTCTTTTTTGAATCAAGGTACGTTGCCACTCCCATGCAAAGCAGCGCAACGAACGGCGCAACGTCGAAGACGACAAACATCAGCATGCCGGAAAAATTCAGTTCTCTGGAAAAATAAAAGGAAGACAGATCCCCTGCATTTTTCAAAAGAAGCACTGCCTTTGACATGAAAATGGCGATAATGGCTGCCGAATACAAGATTTTTAATGCTCTTTCAGTCATAATTCTCCCTAACGTTTATGTTAAAACTCCATCCTGTTTTTAATACACAGAGGGTATTATAGCTGATTTTCTAATTATTTTCAAATATGGTGATGCTCAACTAATGTGCCGACATACTTTTTTGACCGTTTCCATCATTGAAGGCGATTGTCTTGAATATGCAAAAACCCGGATGATTTGCAGTCAATTGCAAATCATCCGGGTTTTTAATTTGAGGAAGAGTTTTTTCAAAAACTTTTTGACTTCTATTTCGTATAATCAACGTCCTTCGTTTCCGGAGTCAATGCCCACGCAACAACGGAAACGAGCGCCAATGCAAACATGTACAGTCCGGCAGAATGCAATCCGTATTGAGCGATCAGCCATGTCGTGATCGTCGGAGCAACGGCGGCACCGACAACGGCTGCCAGGTTGTACGTGATGCCGGCCCCTGAATAGCGCACCTTTGTCGGGAACAGTTCAGGCAGGACCGCACCGACCGGTCCGTACAAAGTTCCCATGATTACAAATCCGACGCCGAGGAACAACAGCATGCCGACCATGTTGTGCCTGCCTTCAAGGAAAAACGGAAAGACCAAGGAAAAGACTACGAGCAAAACGGAAGCCGTCATCAAAACTTTCTTTCTGCCGATCCTGTCGGCAAGAACCGACGTTGCCATGATCAAAACGGCAAATTCAACGATTGCGCCCATCAATAACAATAAAAATTCAGAATGGCTGAAGCCGAGCGCCGTTGTTGCATATGACAAAGACCATGTCGTCAGCGTGAAGAACATTGCGTATGTCGCACCCATCAAGAACGTTCCTTTGAGGATTTCCTTCCAGTTGGACTTGAAGACTTCTCGAAGCGGTGAACGCGTCGTGTTGTCGCGCTCTTGTGCCAGCTTGAACAATGGCGTTTCCTGCAGGCGACGACGAACGTAAAGACCGATGACGACGAGCACGGCTGATGCCCAAAACGGAATGCGCCAGCCAAAGCTCTGCATTTGAGCCGGAGTCAAAACGTTTTCCAAAAAGAAGAACAAACCGTTGCAAATGAAGAATCCGATCGGTGCGCCGACTTCAGGAAAGGCTCCATACAAAGCACGCTTGTCTTCCGGCGCGTTTTCGGTTGCGACCAAAACAGCACCTGACCATTCGCCGCCAAGACCGATGCCTTGAACGAAGCGGCAAAGGCAAAGCAGCAGCGCGCCCCAAACGCCGATGGTGCCATACCCCGGAATGAATCCGATGGAAACCGTGGCAACCCCCATTACCAGCAGCGAAACGACCAACGTTTTCTTTCTGCCCAATCTATCGCCGAAGTGTCCGAATAAAAACGACCCGAACGGACGCGCGACAAAAGCGACGCCAAACGTCAAAAGACTCAGCAAGGTTGCCAATAACGGCGTTGTCTGCGGGAAGAAAACGGACGGAAAATATGCCGCCGAAGCAGTCCCGTATGCATAAAAATCAAAAAATTCAATTGCCGTGCCCATCATCGAAGCCAAGATTACCGTCTTGACCGGATCTCGTTCCAATTTTTCCTTTGGCAGTGATAAGTTTGTCGTATTTTCCATAATTCAATCTCCTCATGTTTTAACCTATGTGTCAATCACTTCAATTTCCGGTTTAATGCCGCTAATGTCGCTTTCCATAAAACCACCCCCTTAAACTCAAAAAAGCGACCGACCGTTCAATCGAACAGCCAGCCGCTTTCGTAAGAAAACATCCGTCATGCTGTCCGCATCTGCTGCTTAGGCGATGCGGACAATATCAAAACTATCCGCATCACCTAAATAATAATGCGAATAATGATAATATCTGCTGCGTTGTGGAACTGCATGACGTTTTTCATGTCTTCTTACCTCGTTTCGTACTTGATGTTTCTAACTTTATCACTGTTTAAATTAAAAATCAATAATAAAATTTAAAATAAGATGAAATTAGCAGTTTGGCCGCTGAACGGCACACTGTATTTCCATAAAAATGCAGAGCCCATATCATCAGGGAAAATCGTACAAAACGAGATGCATATAAAATAATGACGAAAATTTTGAAAAAACGATTTTTGATGGAGATGACCCTCATAAAGCAAAAACAGGACTTCTGACGCATACGCATGACTCAGAAATCCCGTTTTCTTATCAAAGTACTATTCAAGCTGTTTTTGTGACTTTTTCCTCAAAGTCTTCAATAACGAGCTTTAAGTTTTTATTGCCGTGATAAATCCCGCAACCAAACACCAGCATCCCTAAAATGCCGACAGAAACAGCAACGATGCCGCAGACTAAGAAAAACGTTTCCGTTCTTAACGAATAGATCAAAACGACCCCGATTCCGACCAACATGAACCAAAGATTCATCCATCGGCTCAAATTTTCAAGCATATGCTTTTGATATTCGATTTCTTTTAGATATCCTTGTTCAAGTTGTTCTTTCGTCATTTAAAGCACCCCTATTTCTTTTGATTCTAATAGCTTAAGCCTGGGTTGAAAAATCCGGCAATAACACCGATAAGAGCAATTACGACAAGCAAAAGCATCACTTTGATCGGAGACATGTTCTTTTTGGCCATCAGCCACCAGCAAAGTACGATAAACAAAACCGTCAAAAGACCTGGATATACATTGTCCAACTGATTTTGCAAATTGAGATAAACTTTGCCGGAAGCATTTCTCAGCTTAAATGCGGTTGAAATCGAAACCCACGTTGCAGCAACAGCCCCGATAACCATCCCGCCAATAATCGCAATTGCTTTTCTGATAGCTTGACCTTGCGCTCCGACTAAGAATTCAACCGCTTTGTCGCCAAGTTCATAGCCTTTGAAATATGCAAAACGCATCCCAAAATACGCAAGAAGATTCCACACGACGATGTAAAAGATCGCCCCTAACGGAGAACCTCCGTTTGATAAACCCAATGCGATTCCCAAGATAACAGGAATCAGCGTTCCGACAACGAGCGAATCACCGATTCCGGCGATAGGTCCCATCAAGCCGGCACGAAGACCGTTGATTGTTTCCTCATCAACGCCTTCCTTATCGTTGGCTCGTGCTTCTTCAAGTCCGGCCGTAATGCCGACGATCAAAGATCCCAGCTGAGGTTCGGTATTAAAGAAGGCCGTGTAAGTATGCATTGCCTTTTCTTGATCTTCTTTTTTGTCATATAATTCTTCGACAATCGGCAGCATTGAAGTTAAATAGCCAAAAGTCTGCATATGTTCTTGTGAAAAGCATGTCAAATTACCGTAGAACCAATGGTGAAATGATTTCATCAACGTTTTTTTGCTTATCTTTTTCGCTTCCATCATCAAATATCCTCCTCATCATCGTCGTCATCTGTCTCAGTTGCTCGGGCCACAGCGGTGCTGCGTGCAATCTTTGCCATGTCAAGTTCATAGAACAAAAGCGCAAAGATGAGCGAAATAACCGCACACGAAACAAGGTTCAGATGCAGTGATGCAGCCAACGTAAAACCTACCATGAAAGGAACGAAATCCAAAACGTTGTTTACGAGTTGTTTAAGCAAAATAGCAATACCTACGCATGGAAGAAGTGAACCAACCGTAAAGAGCGTCATCATCGGAATCCCGTCCATCGGCAAAGCCGTCTTCAAAGCAGTAACCGCACTGGCACCTAACTTGCACATAATGAGAGTTGGCAAAAATGAAAAGATAAAATGCGAAACCCATGGCCAACCCCAGTCAACAGCATATAATTTCTTGAACTTGCCCTGCTCGACTGCTTTCCAACCCATGTGTTGCCACACAAGATTCATCGTAGCAGTTCCATAGAAGAGAACAGTCCCGACCGTTCCGACTAAAGTCCCCATTGACTTGGCAAGGTCGGCTGCCCCCGCAGACGTTGCCGACAATCCTTGAGAATGAACGGCAACCATCGCCAACGGAATACCGATATAAGAAACGGCACGAACGTCGGCAGAAACCGTTCCACCGGGGGTAACCAAAGCAATGTAAACAAGTTGCATCGCAACCCCGCACATGATACCGGTTTTAAGATCTCCTAAAACAAGTCCACAAATCAAACCACCAACAAGCGGGCGACCGAGCGTATAGTTGCCGATTGTCGTACCGCCAAGACCAGGCATTGATGATAAACAAGCAAACAACCCTAAAATAGCTGCTTGTACCCAACTGATCGTCATAAGTATCTACCCCTTTTCGTATTGTTATAACCCAAATTTGCTCTTGAAATCATCGAAATAACCGATTGAAACATCTGGAAGCAGTTGAAATTTAACTTTGTAGCCGGCTTTTTGAATCTCTTCCAGTGCCTCTGCTTCTTCTTGCGTAATTGACTGGTTGTTTCCGAGTTTTACGGCACCTGGGCGATCATTGCATGGACCAACAATGATTTCTTTTACGTCATCCGGCACGAATCCTTGATCAACCAGAATTTTTTTCATGTCCAGCGGATTTTTCGTAATCAAAAAGTAGCGGCTATCAGAATCAAGTACCTTTTGACATTTCTTTTGCCAAGCATCCATCGTCCAGACAAAAGTTTTCTTGTCATCCGTTGCGGCCTTATAAGCCTGCTTCAAAACCTTGTTGCTTGCTGCCGCATCATTAACGGCCACCAATCCGTCGCACGGATATTCTTTGGCCCAGCGCGTCACCGTTTGACCGTGAATCATCCGGTCGTCAATTCTTACAAATGTTACTGACATTATTTATCACTCCTTGCTTAAATGTCATCGTCTTCTTCATCGCTGATATCTGTTTTGAATTCTTGGACCGCATTTTTTGCCTCGGTCAAAATCATCGTTATGAACTCATCATTTGGCAGCATGTCTTTCATGACCAAAGCATTCAGTGCCATCGGAAGATTCATCCCACCAAAAACGATCGAACTTGCCAATAATCCCCTTTCCTCCAATACGTTGCACACCGTCGTCAGCGGACTTCCTCCGATGATATCGGCTAAAACAATCAATTCCGTCTCAGAATCGATATTATTTTCTTCGAGTCTTTTGGAAAATTCAGTGGCCAGATCATCAACATTTGCACCGTCTTTCAAGCCGACTGCAGTAACCTGATCAATCTTATCGCCTGCAAACATTGCAAGAGACGTCTTAAGACCCTCCGCAAACGATCCGTGACTCACAAGAATAAGTTGTTTCATTTGATCCCTCCTCCTATCATTCATGTATCCATGATACAATCTTTTCAAGCGCTTACACAGTGTGCTTTGTCATTTTTTGCCCATGATAAAAAGCACCCTTAAAATGACAATTGTCACTCAGAGTGCTTTCTACTTGTTTATCAACGTATTTTCAATCTGCTCCTGAATCTTGCTGATTTCGGTATCGACCTCACGCTTTTCAAGAGCTTTGCTGATCAGATAATCTGCTTGTTCCATTGCTTCACCGTATTTTTTGAAATTCTGTGATGCTTTCATGTTGTTTAAGATCTCATCGAGACTTCCGGTCGTCAAAGCATTATGCGTAATGCCGTCCTCTTCCAAGAAACGTTTCGCCTGTCGGCTTGAGATGACGCTGCGCAAAACAGTCGATCCTTGAGAATGCTTAAGCAGATACTGCTGAACCTTTTTGTCGCAGCAAAGCAGTTTGACAAATTTCCAAGCCAGTTTCTTACGGTGACTTTGCGAAGAAACTGCAAAAAGAGACGTTTCAGAGTTGGTTCCGCAAATTTTTTTGCTTTCTGACGGCATCTTGATGCACGTCCACGAAAATGCAGAGTATTTGGCCACATGGTACGGATAAGACTCATATGTCCGGTATTGCGCCAAAGTCATTGGAAGAAATGCCACCTTGCCCTTATCAAAATCATCTGATCCAGGTTTGTAATTGCCAGATAGAACATTTAATTTCTCTATCATGGTCAAAGCCTTGCGAACTTTTGAACTGGTAAAATTGGCACTTGATCCGTCATTTCCGAACAGTTCTGCGCCATATGCAAAAACCGCATTCTCCCACGTGTAATCTGCAATCCCAAACTGATCGACCATTCCGTCATTGTTGATATCTTTTGAAACCTTTTGACAAATATCATATAAATCTTCAATAGTCCATGATGACCTGGGCAAACCTATGCCTTCTTTTTTCATAAGTTCAGTATTTATGCACATCATCATCGGATTTGTTTCGTAAGGAAGTGCATACTGATTTTCGGAATAGCTGCCTGCATCATAGGCACCGTTATAAAATATTTTCTTGTCAATTCCTTCCGCTTTCATATAACCGTTAAGTTTTGTCATGCTCCCGATTGAGGCCAGCATGTTAAACTGCTTTGACGGCACAATGAAGACGTCCGGCGACTTGTTCGAAACAATCTTTTCAGACAGCCAGTCCATATAGTCATTCTTTTCGAGTCCGCTTTCATACTTGATTTTCACGCCGCGATTTTCCTTTTCGAAGCGCTTGATCGCATAATCGATCACTTTGGTTCCCTCGCTGTTGGGAACGTTCCAACTGCTATCAGAGTATATCCCAAGGGTTATCGTCTGCTCTTTGTCAAATTCATAAAAAACGGCTGCAGCACTGACTGATAAAAGCAAAACGGCTCCGAGAAAAAATAACTTAAATTTACTGTTTTTCATCAATATCCACCAAAATTCTTCAACAAGATTCCCGTCTGAACTGCCCAAATTGCCAACTGCGTTCTGTCGCGCAGACTGAGTTTTGAAAGGATTCTTGAAAGATTGTTCCTGACCGTTCCTTCAGAAAGATACAATTTGCTTGCGATTTCTTTATTCGACAGTCCTTGTCCGACACACTGAATGATTATTTTTTCTGATTTTGTCAGTTCATCCGAACCTTTTTCATCAACTTTTATGGCAAAGTCGGATTGTGCCATCTGTGAAAAAAGCTTAACCACCTTTGTGGCAATATCCGGATTGATCATTGAGCCACCGTGGTATACAGTCATGATGGCCTGTTTCAGGCCTTCCATTGAAACCCCCTTCAAAATATACCCTGATGCACCGTATTTCAATGCGCTGTAAATAAAATCATCATCATCAAACGTTGTCAAAATAATGATTTTGACGTCAGGGTACTTTTGTTTCACCTCTTTGGTGCAGACAGTTCCGTCCATCTTTGGCATTCTGACATCCATTAAAATTACATCAGGAACATTTTTTTCAAGACTCTTTAACACATCCGTTCCATCACCGACGGAGTCAGTAATCTCAATCTCAGAATCAGCACCCAAAACAATGCTGAGAGATTGTCTGATAAGTTCCTGATCATCTGCAATAAGTACCTTAACCATTTTTATCCCGCCTTTTAAATTCTATCGTTGTTTTAAAACCGTCTTTTCCGTCATAGCTGACTTTTCCGCCGATAATCGCAATTCTCTCGCTCATTTGCGTTAGGCCGAAGCCGTATTTGAATTCAGAAGCTCCCGTTCCGTCATCTTGAATAACCACACGATAGTTGCTTTCGTCCTGACTCAAAATGACTGAAACGTTCTTGGCATGCCCGTGTCTTAAAGAATTGGTAATCGATTCTTCAATAGTTCTGAAAATAACGTCTTCGGTCGTTTTCTCGAAATCAGCATCTCCCCATTGATAACACAGTTTTACGTTGATTTTTGACACATCCGTATAGTTTTGAATCATTTTTTCGAGAGAACCTTGCAAAGTCCCTTCTTTAAGGGCCTCCGGACGCAACTTGTTCAAAGAATTTCTGACGTCGATTATTCCTTCGCGAACAACCTTGGAAATGTTTTCCAGCTGTTTTTTCGCCCCGTCCTTATCAATGTCAATCAAGACCATGACCGCATCAATTCCAGCCGCAATACCTGTCAGTGCATGTCCTAAAGTATCGTGAATCTCGCGTGAAATTCTTTTTCTCTCCCTGAGTTCCGCATTCTCTTCCGCCAACGTCACGTAGCTTTTAAGATCTGCATTTACCTTGTCGGCCATCCGCAATTCTTCTTCAATGTTTCGCTTTTCGTTAGTTGAATAGATAATGTAATTCAAAAGGGTAATGATAAAAACGATCAAGCTGAAGACATCGACAAGATTTTTGCATAAATTCATTTCAAGCTTAATTTTTTCAGGCAAAAAGTTGATATAAACTCCGATTGACGGCAAATGAAAAAACATCGCAACCAGATTGTAATTTGACAAAACCAGACAAACGCTGCCAAAGCATATGAACAAGACCCAGTAAAATTTCCGTTTCAGCGAATAAAGATCTTTGGTGGAAAAGAAAACGTCTGCAAAAACCAAAAAAATCATTCCGTTGTAAGAGGCGCGCATTTCAAGAAACAAAATGACCATAACGACCAACTCGATGACGATCCAAGCATAATTCCAAGCAACGCTCTTCATTTCACGTCGAAAACGGATTATGAAAACCAACACCGCAAACGTTGCCGTTGACAAAAAATAAAGCTTAACGGGCGAGGTGGGGACTACGCTTGCCTTTTCCAACAAATAGCAACTCAATCCTTTTTCAATGATGTACTTGGTTGAAAAAAGATACGTCGACGAGTAAAACATGATTCCCAAAAACGTCACCCAAATCAAGGCCTGATAAGAATAATGCACATTGCGCTTTTTGTTCATCACTGCCACCCCTCAATGCTATACTTGTCAATATTTTCCTTAGTAATCAAGTGAACCGGAACAATGATTTTTTTGGGCACGTTCTTGCCGGACGCTAGCCTGTAGCTGATGTTTGCAGTTTTTTCTCCAAGTTTGATAGGTGACTGTGCAACCGTGGCCCATGCATTATCTTTTGACGACAACAGCTTTTTCATATTTGCCGAACCGTCAATCCCATAGACGCAAACCTTTTTTCTAACTTTTTGAGAATCCACAGCAGCCAGGGACCCGATTGCGCTTTGGTCGTCCAAAGCCATGACAACATTAAAATCGATCCCTTTTCTGATCGTTTCCTGCATCTTTGGCATCGCAATTTCCGTTTGGCCAAGCGTTTCGACTTGCTCAACAATCCGGTAATTCGGTTTGCCTTTTATCGTATCCGAAAAACCTTGATAGCGATCTTTAACGGACAACGCATTCCAGTTCTTCAACAAAACGATTTTTGCTTCAGACATGTTTTTCATCATGTCCTTGGCACACAAAACCCCGGCATTATAGTTATCCGATACGATCGTGCAATCGACATTCTTCGTTTCTTTCAACTGGCTGTCCACCGCAATGATTTTGATTCCGTATGCCCTTGCTTTCTTCAATGCCGAATTAAGCATCTTGCTGTTGCCGCTGACCGGATTGATGACGATTACGTCAAAATCCTCCCTGATAAACGTCTCAATCTGCTGACATTGTTTCTTTATGCTGAGCGCAGGATCCAACGTTTTTAAAACATCACCGTTGGCATCCGTTCGCTTTCTGATTTCATCGTTGATCACCGTATAAAAAGTATTGTTCATCGTCATGTACGTTGCCCCGATTTTGACTGGTTGTCTTGTAAGAGGAACAAAAAGATAACACAGATAAACTATAACAACGATCAAAATTTTCGGCACTGCATTTTCCCATTTAAAAATTCTCTTCTTCATAGGACTTCCCTTTTCTTAAAATCAGCAAAGATACACACCTTAATTATAGCGCTTACGAGATTACCCATCAAAGCATCCTTTCGGGCATCAACGTCCTTTTTAATGCACAATGCCCCTTCCTAACAATCTCAAGTGACATTTGTCATGACAAAATATTTCTTTAAAAAAATTTCGTTAAACTTTTTTGTGAGCGTTAACCCAACGGATATAACGACATTGTAAACGTTTGCCGAAGCTAAAAGACAAGGAGGTTTCGCCAAATGAAAGACTTTTTAAACAAATTTCAAGAAAAAATGATGCCGATCTCCCGAAGAATCAGCAACGCGCCATGAACAAAAAGGCCTGTTTGCCGGCGAAATCGGTCTTTCCGGTTTCCTGATGCTCGTTCCGTTCCAGTCAATGAAGCAAAAAACGATGATTCCGCTCGATTTACTCGGTGCAAAAGGTATTTTCGTAGGCATTGTCACAGTCGTTATTACAACAGAAATCTGCTGCAAAATCTGTGCAGCAGATATTACGATCAAAATGCACATGACATGCAATCTTCTGGTTGTTTTGAATCCGACGCTTTTGATTCCTTGGATCCTTGCTCAGCTCTCTTAAACGATCGTTTCATACTTTGCGATCAGCGTTGGTCTCGTTTCTTATCCGATTGGCACAACGTTTGTTTGGCCAATGCTGATCTTCCTTTGTCAACCAAAAAAAGCAGCGAAAGACATCTTGTTTGATGAACTTCCGCTGCTTTTTTGCATGAAACGACAGCTGCAGAAAAGCCCTGCATTTAAAAAAATCTCATCCCTTGCGAATCTTGCGGACCCCGATCGTCAGCAACGGGATGATGATCAAGAAGATGGCAAGATACCCCATGTAGCCGTAACCGTACTTGATGATGTTCGTCAAGCCTCCCAAAGAGATGACCACCGACAAAATGATGATGAATGCCGACAAAACGCAGCGTTTTTCAAACAGCGTCGGTACCTTGTCGACAACCTTGCTGTTTTCAAAACGATCGACGAAGGCAAACGTCAAAGTGATGGCAGAAGAGACCAGACATAAGAGCAGGATCACGCCGTAAACGACCAAAAGCCAGTTGACCTTCATAGTCTGCAAAACCGTCAGCGTTGGCAGAGTCGATCCGTTCGGCGTCTTCGTGAACGTATTTTCCCAGCAAAGAAGCATGAAAACCGCCATTCCCAAACCGAAAGTATTCATGAAAAACGACGCAAACATTGATTTGCCTTCAGCGTTATTTTTCTTGCCTTTAAAAATTGCCCCGCAGGCCAGCATCGTCGGAATCTGCACGCATTGGAAGCCGGCATAAACAAAAGCATTCCAGATTGCCTTTGGAAGTTCCGAAAAGCCTTCATTTTGGAAGCGCACCGAGAAAAGATGACCGACGTTTCCGGCCTTCAAGATCCCGTAGCCGTATGCAACGAAAATGCAGAGCATGATTGCAGTTCCCATATAAGTACTGATCAATTGAACGGCCCGTTCGCCAAAAATCGTCGCAAAGAAGACCAGCAGACCGACCAAAACGATGCAGACATAGTAATTCCAACCAAAGTACTGCCCCAACGCGCTGGCTGCACCGGCAATCGCAACCGATACGGCCATGATAACCATGACGTAAAAGAAAAGTTCAAAAACAAGCTCCAATTTGTCAAACGGATGATACAGCTTCTCAAATAATTCCTTGTATGAATGCAGATCATATTTGTTGTATAACCTCATGGCAATCGCGATGATTCCGGTCAAGATGGCCATCGACAAAGCAAGCGACAACAGACCGGCCCAACCCGAACAGACAAAATACGTGTTCTCCTGATTGCCCGTCGCAAAGCCTCCGCCCGCATGGGATGCAAACAAAACCATCGCAACGGACAGAATCGATGCCGTTGAAGCCTTGGCCGCCGTGTGATTACCCTTTTTCTCCATAAAAATTCCTCCTCAATGTCTGATACCCTCATCAAATGCTCAAAAGCCGTTTTTTCTTTATAAAACAAAAAAGCGGCCGACCGTTCAATCGAACAGCCAGCCGCTTTCGTAAGAAAACATTTGCCATGCCGTCCGCATCCATTGTTTAGGCGATGCGGACAATCACAAATATCCGCATCACCTAAATAATAATGACGCGAATAATGACGACGTTTAATTCTTTGTGAAGTCGCATGGCATTTTTCATCTTTTCTTACCTCGTTTCATATTTGATGTCTTTTACTTTACCATGACCATAATTAAAAATCAATAATAAAATTAGAAAAACTTTAAATAAAAAATGCAATCGCACGTCTTGCGAGCTCAAACCCCTTGATTTAACAGCTTTTATTTCTTAATCTCTTTTCATCAAAAAGAACATTTTCGTGCCGAGCTCATTTTTGGGGCCGAGATGATAAAGATAAACCAATCATTATATGATTTTTGGCCAGGATGAGGCCGGTAAAAAGTCCCGTTTTTCTTTTGAAATAAATTAAATGCCGAACAATGCAATCGATTTGCGAATAACTTTTCACAACTGATCAATCCAAGATTTTCGCTCAAATTTACGGACAAAGAGCCAATTTTTGATGATTTGTCCGTAAGTAAAACGCATTTTACGGACAAACCGACATTTTCCAGTGATTTGTCCGTAAATTTTTGACCATTATGATGAGGATTTACGGACAAAGCAGGCTTTTCGAAGCATTTGTCCGTAAAAACGGGTCCGAAACGTCTGAATTTTTACGGACAAACGGACATTTTTGACTATTTTGTCCGTAATTGCCATTTTTTGAGCAGTCCATTTACGGACAAAACATCCATTTTCAGCTATGTGTCCGTAAACGGTAGCTATTTTGTCAAATGCAGCGTCCGCTAACTCAGCGCGCCAAGCTCTCAGTCAAATTTGCCGCCAGCCTCTTCCGGCTAGACATAATTAAAGATTCCATTAATTATGAAAGCCGTTTATTTTTATCCAAATCGAAACATTTTCTTCATTTTTCCGGTATATATTGAACGTAACTGAAGATTGGAGGTATCGCATCGTGAAAAAAACAACTTCTCGATTTGTTTTGGCATTGTCGTTCATATCATTCTTATTTTATCTGATTCCTGACGACTCAGCAGAAGCCAGCAGCGCTCCTCCGATTTCCGACGTAACGATTCTCGGACCGGGAACCTGGGACAGGGACGGTGTGGGAGAAGGTGACTCGTCACTTTGGCCGGGTTATCTCTACATGGCAGTTCAAGTCATGGGATACGGGCAGCCGACGGCATATCTTGACGGCAGAATAGTCAGAAGAGCCGTAAGTCAGCCTTATTTCTTCAATGGAAACATCGTCACCGGATTCAGGGACTTCTTTCACTTAAGCAACAAATCCGGTCTGACTCCGGGAAAGCATGTCTTTAAAGTGACATATACTTCGGATAACTTTCCATTCAATGAAACCAGCGCATCATATACATTTGACTATCCCTTGAAAGGAGGAAAATAACATGTCAGTCTCATCAGTAAACCCGACCTCTTCAAGCAGGTATGTTACCTTCAACAAGACACAGTCTGCATCAAAATTCCAGGTTCAGGAAACAAAAAGTGACAACCGACAGCCAGTGCTGCTTGACGAAGGCGTTTTCGGAACGGCCTTTGTCGGAGAACCGCCCGTTCCGATAAAAATGGACAAATACGGAATTGATCTGTGGTATTCGGGAGGATCGAAGAATGCCGGTAACGGCAGATACTATATCCAGCAGGGCGTTGCCAACTACACTGCTGACTCGACCGATGAAGATCCAACGGTGGCCATTTACGGAATCAACGATTACGGTGAAAAGTACAGCGAAATCGTTCATCTGAATGACATTGACCCGACAAACGCTACATACGGTGAGTTCAATGCCCTGTATCAGCATATTGCCGAAACGAGCAGTCCGCACATTTCGCCAAACGGAACGTTCTTTGCCATTGACGCTCTGGAGTCAATGCATTTTCAGTATGACAAGAAGTACAACTTCCTTGCACAGCTTGACTTGATGTCAAAAAAATATCAGGGAATTCACGATTACAGGGATGTCTCTCAGATACAGGACATGAAGACGGCCTTGATCAACAACTTCAATGAAAAGAATTCGCAGGGCATAAAGGCCGGTGACAATCCGGCAGAGCCGATTTTCTATGCCAGCGACATAGAAAACTCCCAGAGTGGTGTAAGCCTTGAAACTGCAGGTGAATACAGCAAGATGATTCAGAAGATTGAAGAAAAAATTGACAAGGAGCAAAATGATGCCCTGCAGCGGATATTTGACAAGCTGCATGCACAGAAGGTGTACGGTGGAAATGACCGCGATGAACGGCTGATTCAGAAGAAGTAAAATGTCACAGCAGACGAGGTCTCCAAATAAAAAGAGGCTGGAAAAAAATCTGACTCAAACAAAAGCTCGGATGCTTTGCAACCAATTGCAAATTTCATCCGGGCTTTTTCAGCGTTAAATGTGGGCTTTGCCCGTAATACAGAACTGATTTTTACGGGCAAATCTCAGAAATCAGCTTTTTGCCCGTAATTTCGCCCTGGCGCCGGATTGAGCAGGAGATTCGCAGCGCTGCATTTGGCAAAAACAGTCAGTTCCCACGTATAGGAATTGCAAAAAAATGCCGGACAGAATCAGTCGACCTGCGACCTCCTTTGTTCGGCACTTCATCTTTTGCGGCCTCTTTCCGGCCGGACATAATTAAATTGGTTATTTACGGACGATAATCCTTGTCAATAATCAAAACCGGCTTGATCGTCTTGCCGGAAACGGAATCGGCATTGGCCTGATTGATTTCCTCAAAGTCATAGAACTTTTCAGTCTTGTCGAAATCGAACCAACCGAGCTTGTAAAACTCGATCAGCCTTGGAATGTCGATCTGAGGAATCGAATCGCCCATGTTGACGCCGACGATCTTCTTGTCGTCAACGCACAGATCGTTCCATGTCGAAAGTTCGATCAGATGAGGAGTTACGGCAATCGCAGCACATGTCCCGCCTTGAGCAAGCGCTGCAACGCTGTTCATGATGACGGACGAAAGCCCTGTCGTATCAACGGTCCAGTCGACGCCGTAACCGCCGGTAAGCTCCTTGATCTTTTCAACCGGATCTTCTTCCTTGCTGTTGATTGCATGCGTTGCGCCAAGCTCTTTGGCAAGTTCAAGCCTTTCAGGAACGATGTCGACCGCAATCACCTTGATGCATCCGGAAATTCTGCCGGCCATCATGGCTGCAAGACCAACGGCCCCCGTCCCGAAGACGGCAATCGTATCGCCCGGCTTTGGCTTAAGCGTATTGAATACGGTGCCGGAACCGGTCACGTATCCGCATCCAAGCGGCCCGAGCTTGCGCAAATCAAGCTTTGAATCAACTTTTACGGCATTGCGCTGATCAACGACGGTCGTTGTCGTAAATGACGACTGATTGAACATGTCGGAAACATGTTTGCCGTTTTCAGTAAAGTGATCGTCGCCATCGGCTCTGACGCCTGAAAGGTTATATTTTGCATAGCTGCGACATTGCGTCGGCACGCCTTTCAAACAGTTGTCGCATGTTCCGTCAGAGTAAAACGACAAAATCACATGATCGCCCGGCTTGAAGTTTTTGACTTCGCTTCCGACCTTTTCGACAATTCCTGCACCTTCGTGACCCAAAATAACCGGATAGCCAAGGGATGCATCCCCGCGACGAATGGCTTCATCTGAATGACAGATTCCGGAGGCAACCATATGGATCTGCAAATCCGTCGGACCAACGTCATGGAGCTCTACGTCATCTTTGATTTCAAAAGGTGCTCCGACTTCCTTTACCACTGCTGCTTTAATTTTCATAATAACACCGCCTTATTCCGTTCTTTGTTAACGCTTACATTTAAATTTTAAACTCTTTTTTGCAACTAGTCAAACCCTCTTGGCATTTTTCAGAAAAATAATTTGATCTTTTTCTTAAAATTCCCAAGTTGCCTATTTTACTGCATTTTTCAAAAAATTCACACTGCACGCCCAAAATGATAACAAAAATATGGCAAAATACGACTAAGAAGGAGCGATTCTCATGAAACGAAAGAAACTAACCTGGCTTTTTTGCCTGTTTTTTGCAGCCTTTTTCTTCCTCGTGCCGGCCGTTGCTCATGCTTCAGCCAAAGATGACATTGGCAAATACGACGTCACCGTCAACATCTTGAAAAACGGCGATGCAAAAGTTACTCATGAAATTACATACAACCTCTCTAAAAAAGCCCATCAACTGACGCTTCCTCAAAGCATCAGCGGAATCGACGACGTTTATGCGGTCAGCGTTTCCGTCGTCTCCGGATCAAAGAAAATTCGGTTAAAGCAGGGAACTTCTCACAAGAAGAACACGTTTGAAACAAAACGGTCCAAGAAAAACATCGAAATCACCACCTACGGAAACTACGGTACCGATCCGCTAAAATTCACGTACGTATACAAGCTGCGCGGTTTCGTCACGAATTACAAGGATTGTGCTGAAGTCGACTGGCGCGTGATCAGCAACAATTTGACAGTACCGCAGCGAAACGTCGGCATTCACTTTGTTTTGCCGCAAAAAAACGTCAAATTCTTGCGTATCTGGAATCACGGAAATCTTGACACGGCCAAAACAAACGTCAGCTTCAGCAAAGGTAAAGTCGATGTTTCGCTCAAACAAAACCCCGCGCATCAAAGTTTGAGGTGTCACCTGCTGTTTCCCGAAACCGTTACGTCAAAAAACAAAAAAATCGTCAAGCAGCACTCAAAAGAACACATCGAAGCAATTGAAGATAAAAAACTTGAAAAGTCGGTTCAACAACGCGAAAAGAAACAGAACATCTATCGTCTGATTCGCTTTGTCTGGCTCGGAGCGGTCATCCTCAGCATCTTCTTGTGGTTCATTTACCTGATCAAACACCCGATCAAGCAAAAAATTGCCATGCCCGATCTTGAGTACTCGTATGATCTCCCGAAGTATCCTGCGGAATTTGCCGAAGTCATCCTGACAAACGACAAACCGACGCCGCGCGCATTTGCGGCATACCTGCTTGAGCTTGCCTTCGAAAAGAAGGTGACGATCGAAACCGTCCCGAACTCTAAAAACGATTTCTACGTCAAGCTGGTCGATAAAAGCATCCTGCACGGAAACGAGCTGCTGAAAATGCTGTTCGGGCGCGTTGGCAAAAAAGGCCGATTCACGCTGAAAGATCTTGAATCTTTTTCTCAAAACGACAAGCAGCGTCTGCGGTTGTCCTCTGCATTTGACAAATGGGCGGAAAACATCCTCAAACGTGCGAAAAATACAGGGTATTACGACCAACAAGGCGAAAAACGCACTCGCGTCGCAATCATCTGGTGCATCGCCAACATTCCGTTTGCGGTCGCTTGCATCTGTATGTTCCTGGATAAGCCTGCGATCGCAATTTTGCTGGTGATTCTGATCATCTTCTGCGGCTTTTTGCTTTCCAGGCTTTATCGCAATCGCGAAACCTACACCGCAAGCGGAATTGCCACGCGCTATCGCCTCCTGTGCCTGAAAAAGACGTTCGAAGACATTCGCCGCATGAATCTTGAGCCGGTCAAAGACAAAATTCTTCATGAGCAGCTCGTTCCGTATTCAATCGTTTTCGGATCTTCAAGAAATACGATCAAGGCGCTCAAAACCAACTTCCCTGCCAAAAGATTGCAAATCGTCTTTGAATCCTACTACTTCCCGGTCTTCATCTTCTCGGACGGCGATTATGCAGCTTCTCTTTCAGAGGGGCTGATGAACGCAATTGCGCCAAAGAAGATTGACAAGCTGAACACGAACGACGATCTGTCGATCAAGTTCAAGAAGAATCTGTTGGAAAAGCTTAAAAAGAAATAATAAAGAAAGAGGTTTCGGAAAAAAATTCCGTTTCCCTCTTGAATCAAACGAAATGCCGAACGAAGGATGTCGCAAGTCGACTGACTTTGTCCGGCATTTCTTCAATTTTGGATACGTGAAACGAGCATTGACAAACACCTTTACGTGACCTTTACATAAATACGTCATTGCCCTTTACATTGGTACGTTATCTTTTAAGTGAAAACAAAGGAGCGATCAATATGAAAAAGCGTCTCATGACTGTATTTCTCGCCATATGCACGCTTCTTGCCTGCGCAGGCTGTGCGAAAAATGCAGATTCCAAAATACAAACCAAAAGTTCAACGTCAGCTAAAAAAGCCGAAATCACCGTTGCGGGTTCGACGGCCTTTGAGCCTCTTGTCAAACAGGCCGTTAAAAGCTATGCGCAGTTCAATCCGTCCGTCAAAGTCAACGTTTTGGGCAGAGGTTCGCAGGCAGGCCTGAATCAGGTTGATCAGGGCAAAGTCGAAATCGGCACGAGCGATTTTTTTGCCGCACAGCAAAACATCGTCAATCGCGACCACTTGAGCGACTACAAGGTAGCAGTCGTCGGCATCGCTGTTGTCGCCAATCAAAAACTCAAGGTCAACAATCTTTCAGCTTCGCAGCTTAAAGACATTTTCTCAGGCAAAATCACCAACTGGAAACAAGTCGGCGGAAAAAACCAAAAAATCACCATCGTCAGTCGTGCGGACGGAAGCGGCTCCAGAAAGGCATTTGAATTGAACGTCATGGGCAAAACGCCGATTGCGGCCGCAGAAGAATTGTCGTCAAACAAGCATTTGGAAGAGTATGTCGCAAAAACTCCCGGAGCGATCGGCTACCTTGCATTTCCTTATCTGAAAGACAGCAAGCCAGAACTCAAGAAAATCAAAATCGACAACGTGACGCCGACTGCGGAACACGTCAAGGACAATTCGTGGAAAATCTGGGCCTACGAACACATGTATACGCGCGGGATGTCGCGCGGCGAAGCTTCCAAGTTCATCACCTATATGCTTGGAGACGACGTTCAGGACGGAATGTTGCAAAAGGCCGGCTACATCAGCATCCACGATATGGAAGTCCAAAAAGACGAACACGGTGCAATGGTTAAAACCGGAAACTAGCCCGCAGCAAAATTGAATTCCCATTAATCAAAAAGGCCTCGCCCAACTGAAATAGGACGAGGCCTTAATTTACATTCTTTTGAAAAAATAAATCGAACCAGACAGCAATGCGCACATGATGATGAAAAGCTTGCCGAATCTTACGGGACCGATGCCGATGTGGCCTCGATGCGTCAGTCTGAAAATCAGCAGGATTCCGATTGCGAGTGCGGCACAGAACAGAAGAATTCCAAGCAATAGATTTTTAAAATCGATTTTTCTCATATTTTTTCCTTTCCTCTGACGTGCGGAAGCAAAATCGCCTCTGATGCAATCATCAGAATCTTCAAAATCAAAAAGATCCAAAAAGTCCCCAATCTGGTCGATTCATCAACCGAACCGCTGCTTTTTTGCGTAATCGCCATCAACGTCGAACCAAGCGCCGTGCCGCATCCGTCAAAATTCCGGGCGAAATGCTCGAACACAACGGTTCTGCGGTCTCTCAAATCAATCTTCCCTTCTCAAAGTTTGATCGCTCTTCCTGGCTGCGGCATACATGAAGATTCCGACTACGGCAGTCAAAAAGTCAGCAACGGGCTGTGCGCAAATGATTCCGTCATAACCAAAGCATGCGGCCGTAATCAAGATTACGACGGTAAAAATCACGCCTTGCCGGCTGATTGAAAGCACAAAAGACGGAACAGCCTTGCCCATGGCAATGAAGCACGTGGTCAGGACAAGCACGATGCCGCAGAACGGCGTCGTCAAAGTAAACCAGCGCAGCATCCCCGTTCCGTACGAGACAACTGACGCATCATTCATGAACATGCCGATCAGCTGCGGTGCAAAAATGATGATAAAAACAGCGGCAAGCGCTGAAAAGCCGACTTCGACCAACAGATCAAAGCGAATGATCTTTTGAAGGCGTTTGTTGTCTTTGGCGCCATACGAATACCCGATCAGAGGCTGCGCGCCAAAAGCAAAACCGACCAGTATCATCATGATGATCATGTTGACCTTCATCGTGATGCCCATTGCGGCCACGGCCTTAGGTCCGTATGAGATGAGATGCCTGTTCAGGACCATGATGTTGTAGCTTTGCATGAGATTCGTCAGCGAGGCGGGAATGCCGATGACGAAGACGCTTGTCACGAACTTGCGCGCAACCCGCGCGTGCCTGATGGAAACCGTCAGATGCCTGGATTTTCTGAGAATATAGCAGACAAGCAGGACATCGCTCAAAACATAGCCGAGCACCGTTGCCAGCGCGGCACCGCCGGCCCCCATTCCAAGCGTGAAGATGAAGATGGGATCCAGGACGATGTTCAGGATACTTCCAGCGACGCTTGCAATCATCGACTGCATGGCAAGGCCCTCGGTCCTGATGATGTTGCTCGGGGTAAGCGACAGGATGATCAGCGGAGCGCCGAGCGCAATCCAGAAATAGTACTGCGACGCATACTTCAGCGTATCCGATGTTGCGCCGAGAACGCGCAGAACAGGTCCCTGAAATGCAAACATAAGCACAGTAACAATCAGTCCGCAGACAATTGCGGCATAGAAGCAGAATCCGCTCACGTTTCTTGCCGTCTCGTCATCCTTCTGCCCGAACAGTCGTGAAATGAGCGAACTTCCGCCCAGCCCGAAGATGTCGCCCAGGGCAAGCATCAGCATGAACAGAGGGGTGCACTGTGAAACGCCGGCAACGAGACTGGCATTCTGAGTCCCCGCAACGAAGAACGTATCGACCATGTTGTAGACAAGCGTGACGACCATGCTGAAGACAACCGGCAGGGAAATCGTGAAATATGCCTTCCACACAGGAGCATTTTCAAAAAGTTCCATTCTGTTTTTCATTCATTTTCTTCCTCTCTAACATTCAAGGGGTATTATAACCCATTTTCCATGACTTATCCATTAGAACTTCTGCTATAATCTTGTATATAGGAGAAAGAGGGAATACCAATGATTGGAACGATTTTCAACACCTGCATGATTCTTGGCGGAAGCATTCTGGGAAGTCTCTTCAAGAAGGGCATGAAGGAAAAGTATCATGAAATCCTGATGCAGGCGCTCGGCCTCTCCGTGGTTGCGCTTGGTCTAAATACAGTGGTGAAGCACATGCCGCACAGCAGGTACCCGGTTCTGTTCATTCTCAGTCTCGCCGTCGGCAGCGTCATCGGATCCTTCCTTGACCTCGACTCAAGATTCGACTCGCTTGTCTCGAAACACTCGAACGGACAAGCGGTCCAAGGAATTTCAACCGGAATTCTGCTTTTTTGCATCGGGACTTTGTCAATCCTGGGACCGGTCAATGCCGCATTGAATCATGATTATACGTATTTGTTTACGAACGGGATGCTTGATGGCGTCACTTCGACCGTTCTTGCTTCAGGATACGGCATCTGCATTGCTGCTTGCGCGCCCGTACTTTTTTGCTGGCAAGGTTCTATTTACCTTTTGGCCAAACTTTGTGCCACAGCCATCAGCACGACGCTATTGACCGAACTTTCGATCGTCGGCGGCATCTTAATCCTTGCGTCCGGCATCAATATTTTGGGACTCAAAAAAATCAGCATTATGAATCTGTTGCCTTCATTGCTGATTCCGCCGATCGGATTGCTGTTTCTTTAAAATGTTTCACGTGAAACAACGAGAGCTTTTTAAAACGAACCAAAAGAAGCTGAAAAAAGTTCCTTTTCTGGACGTTTTGATCCATGAAAGGAGATTGTCATGCATACTTAAAAACCGGATGACTTGCAGTTGATTGCAAGTCATCCGGTTTTTTAATTTGAGACATATTCTGCCAAGATCTTTCATGATTCTATCATGTTCTTTCTCTTTGCACGACTCCGCAAAAACTGAGACGCTTGTTGACTTGCCAAAATGTGTCAAAAAGCAGTCCTTCCTTTGCAGATTTCTGTTATTAACGTTGAAATGAACGTCTTTTTTCCCATGATAACGCCGCTTGAAAACGTGACAAAGAATGGTAGTTACTGCTTTTTCTGATATTTTTCGATTGCGTCGTCGATGAGCTGACGTATGATCTTCAAATCTTCAACGTATCTTTCCGTGCCGTGAGCCTGAATCGATTTGCGAAACTTCTCACTGCCTGCGACAGCGAATTGTTTTGCGCCGGCTTTGATGCGAGAATAATATACGCTTTCGGGATGCTTTTTGTCGTATTCGCGGGAATAGATTCGGCGAGAAGGTTCCACTTTGTTGCCTTCGCGTTCGTATGCTTCCTTATGCTTGAAAAAGTATTCTTTCGAGCATTTTTCAAGTCCCATTTCCAGCATTTCCCGTCGAGTGAATACGGAACTGTCCTCATATGATTCCCTTGCGTCGATTCCGATTGCGGAAAGGTTGCCGTCTTTGTCTCTTTCATAGACCTGATGCCTGTTCGTAAACGGAACGAATACCACGTAATGCGGTTCTTCGGCATCCTTGAATTTTTCCTGCGCCTTTTCCACGAGCGAAATTCCCGTTACGACTTCGCGTTCGTGATCTTCGAGACCGAATGCCTTGATTTCTTCCTCGCTGAAATGCGACGTCGGACGAACGGCGTTTCTGGCGGTAATTTCGACTGCGCTCAAAGCCTTTCCGCGCACGTTTTTGACGTAGCATTTTTTCTTGTCTTTTCCTTCAAAAATTCTGTATAATGTCATTTTGTTTGCCCCTTCTTTTCATTTTGCCTGAATTATATCACGAAAGCTATTTTTGTCAATGAGGGGGTCGAGCTGCACCTGCTTTTCGCTTTTTTAGACTTCAATAATCCGAGCGTTATTTTTTAGCAGCTCCGTATTTTACAAAAACACTGATGACATCGCAACAAATGCCCAAATCAGGACAGCTTTGTCATGCTCAAAGGAAAAATGCCCGTTCAAAAATTCCGAAATCACCAAAAAACCGCAAGCCTGATCGACCTGCAGTTTTCCAAATATCGGCGCATCAGTCAACCTTGGCAATCTTTCCCTGTTCGATATACACCGCAAGAATTGCCAGATCGGCCGGATCGACGCCGCTGATTCGGCTTGCATGGGCAAGCATTTCAGTCTGAATCATGGTCAGCTTGCAGGTCTTTTCGTTCGTATAGGTCAGCCAGCAGGAATATATCTGTAAAAAAGCATTAAAAGACATCCGCAAAACTAATTTAAAATTATATAATTTGATTCAAGAAAACGCCGATAATAGAAGCGACATTATTTAGTTGTTTCCAGTGCACATAATGATGACTGTTTAGAGTGATTTCCATCGACATTCTATTATTGTTAAAATATTGATTGCCGTATTTTTTATAATCTTCAGAATTTAAAGATGATAATATACATAGTGTAGGAATATCAATAACACTTTCATCAAGCAACTTCATAATAGTTTGTTTGGCTTTTGAAATGGTTGCTATTTGCCATTTATTTCCCATTAGATTTGAATATATTACTTTACATTTTTGAAATTCATTCGGAGGAAGCAGTGGATTGATGTCATCGTCGCCAATCTCAAAAGTCAATCCTTGTTTCTTTTTTTGTTGCACATCTAACGCTTCTTCAAGCAAACAATCAAATTCATTCATAAAATGCTTCATTACCGATGGACCAGTCGGATCTATCCCTATAAAACCCACTATTTCGTAATTCATCAAAAATTCTTTCCGATTATTTAATAGGTACAATATGTACAATGCTGAAAAACTATGACAGCAAAACAGAACTTTCTTGCAGCTTATATTATTTACGAAAGTGTTTATTTCGCTAGATATTGTTTCTAAATTTCTTTTTTCACGCTTAGGATAACCGCTAAGTCCTTCTCCCAATAAATCCAAGGTAATTAACTTAACTTTCTTTTTAGGGAGCATTCTCACCAAATTATAAAAGTCATAGTATGCACTGTTTATTCCCATGCCACTTAAGAAAACAATGACATAATCTTCACCTTCTCCATATTCACTATAATAGAATTCACCTAAATTTGTTTTCATTATCATAATTACTAACTCCCACCCTTCTTCCTTAAAAAAGGTGCTATTTTTGTTTTAAATAGAACGAAAATAAATATAATCCATGTGGATAAGAGCAATAAGGAGGAACATATTCCATCAAAGTTCACGCCATTATTAAATATTTTTAATACAAGTAAATATATCAATGGAAATTCAAAAACCAAGAAGTAAAGTAAAGTGACAATTCTACCTATTGTTAAAAACATCTGTACCATTTAATGATTATGGAACTCTCCGTACTATCTTTTAATTTATAGTCTTGTGCATCATTCATGAGATTATATTCTTTAGTTATCGTTGTAAATATGAAGTATATATCGGTTTTCATATAAAATAAACATTGCCATACTATGGCTGATATCTTGATATATAGAACACATCTACTTATATATAATATAAGAGAACAATTTGTTGAAGCTATAATAATCATACAAAACGCACAAATTATATAATCTCCTAGCATACCGCTAATATAAATTTTTATTCTCTCTGACGGTTTTAATTTATTTGGTTTTATTTTATAGCACTAAGTTTTTTTGTCAACACAAATTAACATCTTCTTTTAATTTTTTTAAATGGCAGATTGTAAAATTTAAGTTGAACATTTTAGTGGACAGAAAAACCCATAAAGG
>ERZ791902.472-NODE-472-length-29693-cov-3.129901_pt1 | contig 29693 bp, 31 predicted proteins | sample MGYA00510149_ERZ791902 | MGnify/ENA primary metagenome ERZ791902 (study PRJEB30046, sample SAMN00792060) | human gut metagenome | study: EMG produced TPA metagenomics assembly of the A metagenome-wide association study of gut microbiota in type 2...
GTGGAGTACAACCTTGCCAAGGTTGGGGTCGCGGGTTCGAGTCCCGTCTCGCGCTTTTATAAATGAGAAAAGGATATCCAGAAACGGATATCCTTTTTTGTTATGTTCAAGCCCGCCGGGCGGAAACGTAGAGGTCTCCACTCCGTTCCGGTTGTCGCAAAGCGAACGTCCACTGGACGTTCTGCGACAATTATGACAAAGGCCAGCTGCTAAGCCACTTCAGCCATTGACCTGAAAAGCTTCTGTCTACGGGAGCACCGGATATAACAGGATAGAAGCATACGAAGACGATTCCGGTCACGACCAGATAGAGGGTCATGGCCTTTTTTGTATGTTTCAGAAAACGGCAGGTATTTCCAAGAAGCAGGATCAGCACGATACTGCACACGAAATACTGATAGATGAACACGGTCCGGTGGATAAAAAGCCACGGCACCAGCATCGTCAGGTAACAGATACAGAGATAGCCGGTTCGCTCATCCTTTTTAACCTGCCACTGATACAGATTGAAAAAGAATGCCGGATTCCCCGCCCACCAGATCAGTGGATTGCCAAAGGTTGCGACCACACTGATCTTCCCATCAGGCAACGTTGTATACGCATCCAGAAGCGGCCGCTTCATCCAGATCCATTCGTACCACTCAGAGCTGTACGGATGATCGAAAACGGTCGTTTCATGGTATGTCAGCATCAAAACCTGGTTGTCCCACATTTTTTTGAGCAGATGCTCTCCTGGCTGCATCGGGTATGACAGGTACGACAGCACATAGATCACTGCCGGAATGCAGAGGTAGGCTGCCACGCAGATTCCAAAAAGAGTCAGGATGTCCCTTTTTCCATGAGCCGGTATATATTCCCGCATCAAAAACAGGAAAAACATCAGGGCGATCCCGGCGCCTGCGTAAACTCCGGTCCATTTCGTCACCATCGCCGCCCCGGCCGCACATCCATTGAGGATCATCAGAAGAACGGTACACCTGTCGATACCGTGTTTTAACCGCTTTAATACCAGATACATCAGATAAAAAGTCAGAAGGATAAAACATGCAACGATGATATCGATCGTTCCGATCCTTGACAATGTAAAATGCATGAAATCAAACACCAGCAGCGCTGTGGTAAATGCAGAGATCCAGGAGTTTTTGCTGACCGCCCACATAAACACATAGCACAAAGGCACCATCATGGTCCCAAAGAGCGCACACACCACCCGCCAACCAAATGGAGTCATTCCAAATGCCCGGATCCCCAGGCTCATGAGATATTTTCCAAGAGGGGGATGCGTGATCTCGTAAATTGAGAGTCCATGCGTGATCTCGTATGCCGTTCTTGCATGATAGACCTCATCAAACATCGTTTCATATTCATAAGTCCAATACTCAGGAAATAACTCCTGCTCATCAAATGCCTCCGGATAACGTTCTGCATTTTTCGGAAGCACCTTCTGTCCATCCTGATCTAAGATCACGATCTCCATCACATCTGCAATATCATCCTGTGACATGATCGCAAGTGCATACGTCCGATAATTGACCGGCACCGAATTCCAGCAAAAGACAGACTTTACGTTCACTGGCTCTGATATCTGATCCCATCCGTGACCTGCTGCATTCGGAACAAATAAGGTAAAGGATCGTTTTTCCTTGACTCCCAGATAAATCTCCAATGTCCTGATTGTGACACTCTGGTCAAAATACAGGATCATTTCCTGCTTTCCAGAGTCCCCCTTTTCAAAACGATAACCACTCTGAGGTGCTCTCGTGCTTCCAAGATGGGCAAATGCCAGCATTCCAAATAGCAGCGTCAGCCCCAGCATCATACACCAGTCTTTTCCTGACCAACGATCTGACTTTTTCTCATCAGGCGATCCCGCAAGCAGTTTTCTTCTTCTGCATGTTTTTCCCAGCATCACCCATCCGGCACACAGCACTGCTGCAATCCCTACAATGACACTCAACAGAAGCAGCACCGGATACGCTCCGTCTCCGGCAATATACTGACGGATGCTCTGACCCGCGATATCCCGCCCCCAGATCCACAGAACTCCGGAAAGTGACCACAACCGATAGCTGTATGCCACGCCAGAAGACTTGTCTGAGTCCGCATCCTTCTCCGCATTCTTCTCCGTACACCTTACCATCCACACAAAGATCAGTACAGACAGCCAGATCACCACCATCCGATTCTTCTCCTGAGACAAAGCCGCCATCGCCGAAACCGGATTCCAGACATAAAAAAACAGAGACTCTGCCGCATATGACTGCTCAGAGTCCCGTTTTGACAAATAAAACACCAGCCCGCATATCACAAGATCCATGGCAAGAACGGTCACAGATCCCTTCATGCTCTGCTGTGCGATGACCGGGAGCAGAAACCGCGGCGGTCAAGAAAAACCAGCAGGATCAGTAAAATATAATGGATATGTGTAGCGCTCGTGCATAGCTGGCAAAAACAAGATGCAGATCCACAAATGCTAACACTACATAAGGAAGTAATTTGAAAACACATCAGATACAAGCATTACGGGCGTTGCAAAGGCGGAAAGACAGTGTAGAAGGCAGAAATGCTTTTTATACTGTCTCTCTTTATGTCCAAAAATAAAATCGCACATTCGCCATCCCGGATTTCTCTTGATACAATAAAGGTACAAAGGAGGCGAACGTATGCGAAAGCAAAAATATTACTTAGCGATTGATAATTATGAGTACAGCGTTATTATCGACAGTCTGAATAATTTGAGAAATAAACTCATTGCAGACGGAAGATATACGGATGCTGTTGATGAGCCGATTATCAAATTCGCTCACGCACCGATTAAAAAATTCAAAATAAAGATGACGGAGGTTTAAGATTATGGAAAAGACTATTTTTGAACAGATGGGCGGTACATACGAACAACAGGGCAATTATCTCATTCCTTGCCTTACGCTTCCGGCCGAAGAAGAAAAGCCGATAGGTATTTGGGGACAGCGACATCTGCGTTATCTAAAAACACACCGCAAAATTACATACACCAACTTGCTTACAAGCGGCAAACTAAATTTGTATCTTGCCGATATAAACGATCAAGCTGAAGAAATGTTTTTTCGGCTCGTAAATCAAATGGCAAAAAGTGAAGGTGTGAACGAACAACTTAAAGTGTCAAATGCAATGCTGTGGGTACAAAAAATGAATAATATTCGCAACAAAGCATCTGAAATTATAAATGCAGAAGTTATATTTCCCGACTGAAAGCACAAGCCGCTTGCAGAAATGCAGGCGGCCTGATTACATATTACCGCCCTTGACAAGATACGCATATCCGAATAAAATATAATTGTAAGATTATTCGGTTATGCGTACTTTTTGGAAGATAGAAATGGATTACATATCAGTCAGAGAAGCGGCGCAAAAATGGGAAATCTCTGAACGGCGTGTTCAAAAACTATGTGAAGAAAGCAGAATAGACGGAATACAAAAATTCGGGCGTTCTTGGATGATTCCTAAAACGGCGAACAAGCCGATAGATTTACGAAGAAAAGATAATTCGTCCCAATAAGGCAGGTGAAATGTTATGTATAACCCGCAGCTTGAAACATTTATAAGAGTAGCGGACGCAGGCAGCTTTAACAAAGCCGCGGAGGAATCCTTTATTACACCTACAGCTGTTATCAAACAAATCAATTTGCTGGAGGATTCGTTGGGCGTTAAACTATTTGATCGGACACACAGAGGGTTACACTTAACAAAGGCCGGACACTCTCTATATCAGGATTCAAAATACATTATACAATATTGTAGAGATTCCATTACAAGAGCCAAAAATGCAATGCAGGAAGATAGCAATATTATTCGTATCGGTTCATCTCCTATCACCCCTGCACAGCTTCTTATGGAACTTTGGTCGAGAGTTCAAGCCTTGCACCCAAATATCAAATTTCAAATTGTACCCTTTGAGAATACCCCCGAAAACGCACGGGAAATTTTAGCCAATTTAGGCAAAAACATTGATATAGTCGGCGGTATCTTCGATGATACAATGTTAGACGTTCGTGCTTGTGCGGGCTTGGAATTAATTAGAGGCCCGTTTTATTGTGCTGTTTCTATTCACCACCGATTGGCAACCAAAGATAAATTGCAGCTTTCTGACCTCTACGGCGAAAATCTGCTGCTTATGCACCGTGGCTGGAGCCGCTATGTCGATCAGCTCCGAGATGACCTTTGGCAGAATCACCCACAAATAAATATTGTGGATTTTGACTTTTACGGAATGGATATATTTAATCGTTGTGAGAATACAAATGATGTATTGCTGGCTATTCCCGGATGGGCGAATGTTCACCCTCTACTGAAAGTAATACCTGTGGAGTGGAACCATTGTATTCCCTATGGAATCCTCCATTCTCCCACTCCAACGCCTACCGTACAGCAGTTTTTGGATGCTGCCGAAAAGGTGAGTAAGGAATTGTACCACTAAACAGATTGTTATAACCTTTGGGTATAAACTGATGAACGAAACGAGACTTCTTATGAGGTCTCGTTTTTTTTATAATGTAATCAGAAAGGTTGGTGACGACTTTGAGAGCAAATGCTTTTGTTACGGTACTGATTTGCATAGCTGTTTTCTTGGCAGGGTGCAGCGCAGATATGAACAGCACTGAATCGGACACAGATTTCAAAGGAGCAGAAACTACTGTGCAAACAAATCAGAATGATACAGAACAATATACGCAAGATACGGAAATCTCCGATGTGATAAATGACACTGCCTTTGGCGATTACGGCAGGTTGATATTCCCTTTGGGGCGGCTCGGCTGAATCGCTTAAACGAGCTTGGAATCCCAACAGAGTTTCATCATTACGAGGGACTTCGCCACGGCTTCGGTCTCGGAACGGGAACGGTTGCAGAGGGTTGGATAAACGACGCTGTGAATTTTTGGGAAAATCAAATGCAATGATTAACTCAAATTATCAATAAATCAGAGAAAGGACTATGATAATGAATAACTTTATTTTTGAAAATTCTACAAAGGTGTTTTTCGGAAAAGGCTGTGTAAAGGAATACCTTTGCTGCCTGACGAAAGCCTACGGCGATACCGTTATGCTATGTTATGGCGGCGGCTCAATCAAGAAAAACGGTATCTATGACGAGGTAACAAATATCTTGGAAGCCGCAGGAAAAACCGTTGTGGAGTTTAGCGGTATTATGGCGAATCCCACCTATGCGAAGGTATTGGAGGGTGCGAAGCTGGCAAAGAAAAATGATGTCAGTCTGCTTTTGGGAATCGGCGGCGGTTCGGTTATGGACTGCTGCAAGGCGATTTCGATTGCCGCCCGTTATGACGGCGATGTATGGGAAGATTTCTGGAAAAGACCGGGTGTTTTTGACTTCGAGCCGTTACCTCTAGGCGTGATCGTTACTGTGGCAGGTACGGGCAGCGAGTGCAACGGCGGAGCAGTTATTACCAATGAGGAATTGAAAATCAAGACGGGCAGAGATTATCCGCAATGCAACCCAAAATTTGCCCTGCTTGACCCCACCTATACTTACAGCGTTCCAAAAAAGCAAATGGTTTCCGGCGGCTTTGATATTCTGTCGCACATTATGGAGATTTATTTCAGCGAGCCGAATGAGGACAATGTATCGGACGCTATTTCCGAGGCGCTTATGCGAAGTGCAATCCGCAACCTGCGTGTTGCCATTCAGAATCCTCAGGACTACACCGCACGAAGCAATTTGATGTGGGCGGCGACAATGGCGGAAAACCGCGTTATCAAACTGGGCAAGCGAATGGATTTTGAGTGCCACCAAATGGAACACCAACTCGGCGCATACACAAACTGCAACCACGGCGAGGGGCTTGCCGTTCTGCACCCCGTTTATTACCGCCATATTTACAAATACGGCTTGCCGAAATTCAAACGGTTTGCAACCGAGGTTATGGGAGTTTCGGCAGAGGCCAAAACGGACGAAGAAATCGCCCTTGCAGGTATTGAGGCTTTGGAAGATTTCATTGTCGAAATCGGACTGCCTGTATCTTTGCAGGACTTGGGCGTGAATGAAAATACCGACTTGAAAGAAATCGCAGATTCCTGTGCCCTTATGCCCGGCAGTTACAAAAAAATGACCCACGAAGAAATCCTTGGAATCTTCAAGGAATGTTATTAAAAACAGAAAGGAAGAAAAACGATGAAAAAGATTGTTTCGCTTTTTATGGTGCTTACTATGGTGCTGTCGCTGGCGGCCTGCTCGACAAATCAATCCCCCAGCGAATCAGCACCCAAAGAAAGCAGTTCGCAGACAAACGAGAGCACCCCTACGCCGAGTAACACAAACGGGAAAAATCTTGTGGTGTACTTCTCGATGCCCGATAATGTTGATGACAGTACGGTTGTAATCGACGGCGAAACGCTGGGCAATACGCAGTATATGGCGTATGTGATTCAGGAAACCGTCGGCGCTGATATTTTCCGCATTGAGCCGGAAACGCCCTATCCCACCGACCACGACGAACTGGTTGACCTTGCGAGTGAAGAACAAAGCAATAACGCAAGACCGGCAATCAAAGATACGATTGAAAACTTTGATACCTACGAAAACATTTTTGTCGGTTATCCCAACTGGTGGGGCGATATGCCGATGATCCTATACTCTTTCTTTGACGAGTACGATTTTTCCGGCAAGACGATTATTCCCTTTAACACCCACGGCGGCAGCGGCTTTTCTGGTACAATTTCCACAATCAAAGAGCTTGAACCCAACGCCGAGGTGTTGGACGGCAAATCTATCTCCCGCAATGATATTCAAGACGCAGAGCAGGAAATCGTAGATTGGGTAAATTCTCTTGATCTGAAACAAGCCGAAGAACAGCCCGATTCTCCTGCCGAAGCACAGCAGCCTACCGATGAAGCAGGAAAAACATTGGTTGTCTACTACTCCGCAACCGGCAATACCGAGAATGTGGCGAATTACATTGCCACCGCAACAGACGGCGATTTATTTGAGTTAGAGCCTGCCGAGCCGTACAGCGACGCTGACCTTAACTGGACGGACGATAACAGCCGTGTTGTGCGTGAACATGACGATGAATCTCTGCGGGACATTGAACTGGTGGCTGATGCTGTGGAAAACTGGGACAGCTATGATACCGTTTTCATCGGCTATCCCATTTGGTGGGGCATTGCCGCTTGGCCGGTTAATGGCTTTATTGAGGCAAACGATTTTACAGGGAAAACAGTCATTCCTTTCTGCACTTCTTCCAGTTCGGGACTTGGCGAAAGCGGCGAACTGCTTGCAGAAATGGCAGGTACGGGTGATTGGCAGGAAGGCCAGCGTTTTCGTTCCGGCGCCAGTGAAAGCGACGTAGCGGCTTGGGTAGAGAACCTTGAAAAATAACGCTATGAAAAAAGGTATTCTAATTTTGACTATGCTGATCGCCTCGTCGCTCATTCTTTCGGCGTGTGATTCACAGACCCCCGACAGTTATTTGACCGAGGCGGAACAACAGGGCACCCTGCAAGACCTTTATTACGATACTTACGGATCCTTTTCCTACAATGAAAAGAGCCAAAGGCTCCAAAAGCACGCCGTTGTGTATCTGCCCTATGGCTATAACGAAAGCAATTGAAGCTATGAGAGAAAGCGACAGCGGACTTTTCCGTTTTGCCGATAATGAAGCAGAGGGTAATCTCTATTACCTTGAATCTGATGGCGATCATTCGGGATATTACGCCATGCTCTACTTTTACAATGGATTGCGCTGGATATGGAGGTGACAAAAATGAAATATAAACAGGTTGTCAAACTCATCATTGACATTGCAATGTATCTGATTTTTGTCGCTCTTATGCAGGAACACCTATGGGATGGATTACACGAATGGCTCGGTATCACGCTGTTTGCCTTGTTTATCGCCCATACCATCTTGAATTTCCGTTGGTATCAATCCCTTTTCAAAGGGAAATACACTCCGGCAAGGACAACATCAGCGATTATCAATATTGCGCTTCTTGTCGCTATGCTATGTTGTATGGTAAGTTCGGTGCTGGTTTCGGGAAAGGTTTTTGCTTTTCTGAATTTGGGCGGTGCAAGGATAGGCAGGACGCTTCACCTCGTATCGACTGCGTGGGTCTTTGTACTGATGAGCCTGCATTTGGGATTACATTTAGCACCGTTCGCAAACAAACTGAAAAAGCACAGACAATTCCTGTGGACAGGTCGAATCATTGCTGTTTTATTAGCGGCATACGGTGTTTATGTATTCGTTGACCGAGCCTTTTATGAAGAATTGTTTTACCTTACCGAGTTTAAGTTTTTTGATACCGACAAATCGGCTGCACTATACTTTTTTGAAACGATTGCTATGTCGTCTGCCTTTGCAACCTTATCCTATTACGGCAAAAAGCTGCTGCAAATGAAAAGCAGACAGACAAAAATCTAAAAAATTAAGGAGGCACCATGAATAAAACATTAAAATCCATTCTTTCGCTTGTTTTATGCGTTTGCTTTGTTCTTGCTCTATCCGCCTGCGGTAAGCAGAACAACGACACTACTGCGAATAACACCGATACAAATGTAAGTAATAATAATGTCACAGATGACAATACAGATGATTCTGTCGATATCACCCCCGAAGAAAGTACCGCAGGAGATTCTAATATCTTGGTAGCCTATTTTTCGTGGTCGGGCAATACACAGCAGGTTGCGAACTGGATTTCCGATAAAACGGGCGGTGAACTGCTCAGAAGTATCCCCGAAGTGGAATATACAGAGGACGATGTATTTGACCGAGCGCAGGACGAACTAAACAATGGTACTCGCCCGCCGCTTTCCTCACATATAGATCAAGAGGTTATGGAACAGTATGATGTTATCTTTGTCGGTTTCCCCATTTGGTGGTACGACCTGCCAATGCCTGTTTGGTCTTTCCTTGAAGAATATGACCTGTCCGGCAAGACAATTATTCCGTTTTTTACCCATAACGGCAGTTCGTCCGGAGCGAGCAGCATTTCTACTGTAGCTGAGCTTTGCCCGGATTCCACCGTACTGACCGATGACTACTTTACCTATTCGGGCAACAATGTTGACGAAGCCGAAAGCGCAGTTGACGAATGGCTTACCGAGCTTGGCTACAACAATTAAAAAACAGGGAGAATTTGAAACGATGAAAAATGTACTTATCTTATCCGGCAGCCCCCGTAAAGGCGGCAACTCCGATTTGCTCTGCGATGAATTTATGCGTGGAGCAAAAGAATCCGGCAACAATGTAACCAAAATCAATGTTGCAAGCAAAAAGATAGCGCCCTGTCACGCCTGCTATTTCTGCGGTGAACACGGCGGCGAGTGCGTCTATAAAGACGATATGGCTGAAATCCTGCAAGCGATGATTGACGCCGATGTGCTTGCAAGCCCCGTTTATTTCTATTCCATTGACGCACAATTAAAGGCGGTGATCGACAGAACGGTTGCACGCTGGCTGGAAGTGAAAAACAAAGAATTTTACTACATTATGACCACTGCCGATGAAGATAAATCATCTATAGATACTACGCTTGCCTGTTTTCGTGGCTACGCCGACTGCGTAAACGGTGCAAAAGAAATGGGTGTAATTTACGGCACAGGCGTTTATGAAAAAGGTAAGGTGCTGAATACCCCGGCTATGGCTGAAGCCTATGAAATGGGTAAAAATGTTTAGCAGATAAAATCAGGAGGAATAAAGAATGAACATTTTGTTTATCAACGGAAGCCCAAATTCGAACGGAAATACTGCTGCCCTCGCAAAAAAGCTTCTGCAAGGAAAAGAATATGAAACGTTGAATCTGACTGATTACAGGATCGGCAGTTACGGACAAAACTTTGAGGACGACGAACTCGATCAGGTCATTGCGAAAATGAAACAGGCAGAGGTAATTGTCATCGGCTCTCCGCTGTATTGGCACAATATCTGCGGCTCAGTGCGAAATATACTGGATCGCTTCTACGGTTTGGTGGAAAACGGCTCATTGTCGGGCAGAACACTTTATTTCCTCTTTCAGGGCGCTGCGCCGGAAAAATGGATGCTGGAAGCCGGAGAATATACGATGAAACGCTTTGCCGGACTTTACGGAATGAAATATGCCGGTATGGCAACCAACCATTCCGAAGCGGCTAAATTATCAAAGAAGCTCTAATATCACATTTTAGGAGGATAGCAATATGGCAGTAAAGCAAACGGCGGGAAGAACCGCCCTCGGAGAATTTGCACCGAAATTTGCAGAGCTCAATGACGATGTACTTTTCGGTCAGGTATGGAGCAGAGAGGATAAACTCTCTTTGAAAGAACGCTCTTTGATTACCGTGGTAGCGCTTCTTTCACAAGGGCTTACCGATACCTCATTTGTTCATCGTCTGGAATCGGCAAAGGCGAACGGCATTACCAAAAACGAAATTGCCGAAATTATTACACACGCAGCCTTTTATGCAGGCTGGCCCAAAGCGTGGGCGGCTTTCCGCTTGGCAAAAGATATTTGGAAAGAAGACGCAAACGAAACGGACGAAAAAAACGCTTATGAAAAATCTATGCTCTTTCCGATTGGACAGCCAAACGACGCCTTTGCACAGTATTTTGTGGGACAAAGTTATCTTGCCCCTGTTTCAAAAGAACAGGTGGGCATTTTCAATGTAACTTTTGAGCCGGGGTGTCGTAATAACTGGCATATCCACCACGCCGAGAAAGGCGGCGGTCAGATTTTGGTCTGCGTTGCCGGCAGAGGTTTTTATCAGGAATGGGGCGAGACACCAATCTGTATGACGGCGGGTGATGTTATCAATATCCCGGCAGGCGTGAAACATTGGCACGGTGCAGCTCCGGATAGCTGGTTCTCTCATCTTGCTGTGGAAGTACCGGGAGAAAATACCCATACCGAATGGTGCGAGCCTGTCAGCAACGAAGATTATGCAAATATAAAATAAGGAGAAATAAATTATGGAATATGTAACTTTGAATAACGGAATCAAAATGCCGAAGCTGGGCTACGGCGTATATCAGGTGTCAAACGAAGAATGTGAACGCTGCGTACTGGACGCAATCAGCGTAGGGTATCGCTCCATTGATACAGCGCAGGCATACGGCAACGAAGAAGCGGTCGGAACCGCTATCAGCAAATGCGGCGTTCCCCGTGAGGAGCTTTTTATTACAACAAAGGTTTGGATTACGAATGGCGGTTATGAAAAAGCAAAGAAATCTCTTGAGGAATCTTTACGCAAACTGCAAACCGAGTATATTGACCTCGTTTTGATTCATCAGCCCTTTAACGATTACTACGGCACTTACCGTGCAATGGAAGAAGCCTATAAAGAGGGTTGGATTCGTGCAATCGGCGTTTCAAATTTCTATCCCGACAGACTGGTGGATTTGTTCCACTTTGTAGAGGTCAAGCCTGCAATCAATCAGGTTGAAACTCATGTTTTCCAACAGCAGAAAACCGCCCACGAGTATATGGAAAAATACGGCGTACAGCACGAATCTTGGGGACCGTTCGCCGAGGGAAGAAAAGATTTCTTCACAAATCCCGTGCTGGTCGAAATCGGCAAAAAGTACGGTAAAAGTGCTGCACAAGTCGCACTTCGTTTCCTCTTACAAAGCGATGTCGTGGTAATCCCGAAATCCACCCACAAACAGCGTATGGAAGAAAATATCAATGTTTTCGATTTTGCCCTTGACGAAAACGATATGAGCGCTATTGGTGCATTAGATGAAAAAGAAAGCCTGTTCTTTTCTCACTACGATCCGGCAGTTGTAGAAATGCTTACAAAACTGCATTAACAGCGGTTTCAAAAAGGAGTGAAATTAGTGAAAAAAGGAGTAATTCTCTCCGCTGTTATATTGATTGTTTCACTCTTGATTACTGCTTGCTCGGCAAATCAGCAGATAGACGATTCCGAAAACAACAATACCTCTGCCCCCGTTCCTACTGAATCAAGGATACAGAGTGAAACGGAAAACCCGCCCGAAAAAACAGGCGTTATCGCTGAACAGATTCTAAACGGCAACGACGGTGAAATTCATTATAGTTATTACTTGCCGGAGGATTACGACGGGAGTAAGACTTATCCGCTGGTAATGACAATGCCTGGGTACGGTATGATGTTGCTGTGTATATCTTTATGGCTGAAAACGACGAGTATTACGGCTCTGAAAAGGCACGCTCTGCCTATGACAACTTGCAAGCGGCCTACCGTGAAAAGGGATATACAGCTGAGCAAATCAGCGAATTGCTGGCTCTTGAAATCCCCGACAACGAATACTTTAACAGCCGCGGAATTTACAACTACCACGGCGGAGGAAATATCCTTTTCAATGACGAAAACATTTTGAATTGGATTCTTGCTAAACGAAAGGCATAAAGAGTATTTCTTGCTTTGCTAAAACTTTTGAATGAAGTCAAGAACAAAAATCTGTTTATCCGCGTAAGTCAAAAAGAGAAAAATATCATCGAACTAAATGCTGAAAAGTGCGGGCTTTCCGTGTCAGAATATCTCCGCCAGCGTGCGTTGGGATATATGCCGAGAGCAGTTCTTCCTGAAGTATTCTTCTCTTTTAATGACAAGCAGGCTCAAAGAAGTATTTGATTATGCGGAAAATCCCGACAAGACCATAGGCAAAAAGTATGTGGACAGCGACCTATTCGCCGCCTTGCAGTATGCTGCAGATGATAAGAAAACGGATGAGCGTATGACGGCAACTAAAAAACGCTTTGGCAAAACAGGCGGCAATGTAGCATATCACGGGTATCAGAGCTTTCAGACGGGCAGAAAGTTTGAAAACCATATTTCCGACCATTACAGACTTCGTGAAATCTCCGATGCCATATCTTTGGAACACGGAAAAAGCATACTTAAAGACGCCACCTTTACGGCGGTGAAAAGAAAGCTCTTTTTATTTCTTACCATCCTCTTACCGGATAAAATGTGTTGAGATCCGCTCCTCTTTCTCTGGCAGTCCAAACTGCTCTTTTCCAAGAGCAATGCTCTTCATCAAAAATGCCATATTTCTTGCAAGGGTTCTCATGGTCTGTCTGCCCTCTCCATCTCCCTCTGCCTCGCCCGGAGTTCTTCCGTGAACGCTGTTCCAGTACTGGCTTGATGCCACCGGCATGCCGGAGATTGTGAAATATTTGTTTAACTCATCAAAGGTCGCAGAGCATCCGCCTCTTCTGGCGCAGACCACACTGGCTCCCACCTTCATGGTCTTGTCAAAATGGCTGCTGTAGAATAACCGGTCCAGGCAGGCGATCAGCGTCGCATTGGCAGAGGCATAGTAAACCGGGCTGGCAATCACTAAGCCATCTGCCTTCTCAAATTTGACTGCCAGTTCATTCACGATATCGTCATACACGCATTTTCCAAGCTTTGCACATCCATTGCATGCCACACAGCCACGGATCGCCTGACCGCCAATCTGAACTGTTTCCACCTGGATTCCCTGCTCTGCAAATACCCGCTCCATCTCATGAAGAGCCAATGCCGTGTTGCCCTCCACTCTTGGACTTCCATTGATCATCAGTACTTTTATTGTTTTTTCCATATTTTTCTGGTTCCTTTCTTATTTGAGCATTTTATTGATAATCTTATCGTAACGTTTCCATTTTCCAAAGTCAACTTAGAACTTAAAAAAGAATCCTGCTTGCAGGATTCTCCGCCTGCGGCGGGGCGCTTTAGCGACATGCTTCCACTCCGCCGCAGTGCGATCCTTAGCGGAGCGTTTTTTGTGTCATAGGGCGAAGTTTCCTATGACACAAAAAAAGACTGCCACTATAAAAGCAGCAGTCTTTTCCATATTGGGTTGATTCAGTTTTTTACAAAATTTAGTTTGTACCGATAGACATGGTCTCTGGTAATGTGCTTCCGCCATCGATAACGATCTGGGAACCTGTCAGATAGCTGGACTCGTCGCTTCCTAAGAATGCGAACAGCTCGCCAACCTCGATCGGTTTTGCCAGACGTTTCATCGGAACGCCTACAGCGATATCTGCGATTGCTGCCTCTGGATTCTCTGGGTTGGACTCTAATGCCATCTTCTCAACCATTGGTGTACGTGCGTAACCTAACTGAGAGCAGTTTACACGGATGTTGCGGTCTGCGTACTCAACAGCCAGACACTTGGTCAGACCAACTAATGCAGCCTTAGTCATTGCATATGCAGCCTCACCTGCGTCAGCTACGATATCACCAGTTACGGAAGAAGCAATCACGATGTTGCCGCCGCCCTGTTTTAACATGTAAGGGATCACTGCTTTACAGGTATTCCATACACCCTTGATGTTAACATCGATATGGAAATCACGAGTCTTGTCATCCATCTCCTCAAATGGAGCCAGACGGCATACACCTGCGTTACAGCATGCTACGTTGATCTCGCCGAATTTCTCAACGCCCTTTGCTGCTGCTGCATCCATCTGCTCACGATCAGCAACGTTAGCGATCACTGTGATGATCTCTGCGTTATACTCTTTTCTTAATTTCTCAGCAGTCTTCTCAACAGCTGGGGATAAGTCAACCATGATCAGTTTTGCGCCATATTTTGCATATGCGGTAGAGATACCTTCTCCAAGTCCTGCTGCTGCTCCTGTGATTAATGCTACTTTTCCATCCAATTTAGCCATTTTACATTTCTCCTTTACATTGAAATAGTTTATGCCAAGCGGTACTGCCCGCATGGGTTTTGAATAGATTGAAACCTAAAACTTCTCCACTCCGTCTGGAGTTTCGATTTCTACCGGATGTTTCTTCCAGTTTACCAGAACCATCCACAGCCACAGCACAACTCCGACACCCAGATAGATTCCAAATGCCTTCCATGAACCGGCGCTCTGTCCCAGTGTACAGAAGAATGCGATCATGATCGCGATCAGCAGAGCCAGGATCCTTGTGATATTGCCGCCCTTTAATTTGTACGGAGATACCCACTGCGGATATTTCTTGCGGATCCGCATGGCTGAGATCATGGTCACTGCATATGCGCAGGCACATCCAAAGCTCATCAGGTTAAAGAAGTCATTCATAAATGTGGTAGCGTTCTGTAAAAGTAAAAAGATCAAAGATATGATCAGCAATAAAATATTCGGAAGCACCGGCTGCTGATGACGGTTTAATTTCGTAAATGCCTTTGGAAGGAAGTTGTTCTCTCCCATGGCATACATCAGACGAACTGTAGACAGCCAGAAGCCTAATAAGCAGGTTCCGATCGCACACAGAATTGCTGCGACTCCGAATATAACTGCAAAAATACTCCAGCCTCCGCCTAACTGCTCCATCATCGTGATGGCCAGGAATCCGTTCACTGCAGCGCCGCCCTCTTCTACCAGAGACTGTACCGGCATACCGCCCAGTCCGAAGAAGAACAGCGTATACACCAGACCACAGGAAACGATCGATCCAAGGATCGCCTTATTGGAATCCTTGATCGGGAAATCTCCCTCCTCCACCATCTGCGGAACCGTCTCAAATCCAAAGAACGGTGTGATCAACAGTGCCATTCCGATAAACCAGGACGGGATTCCAAACTGGCTTCCCACCTGTGAATAAAAGAAATTCTTAAAGTTATCCAGGCTCCACACGCCAGAGAATAAAAATGCAACCGTTGCCACGATACATCCGCCGATGGCGAAGATCAGCATATAAAGCTGGATCTTACCGGCGATCTCTACATTCTGGAGACTTAAACAACAATATCCGACCAGTGCCACCAGCGCCACACCCTCGATCAGGAAGAAGCTGCTGTTGACATGCAGCACATGGAACATCCACTGGACGATAGCCATGACTGCAGACGGCGGAACCGCGATCCAGGCCGCCATGATCAGCCAGGATGAAAAGAATCCCACATGCTTGTTGATTCCGACGGTGTTGTAGATCAGCTCGCCGCCCGCCTTTGGAAACAGCGGTGCCAGTTCACAGTAAACCATTGCGATCGGCAGGATCAGAAGCGTCATCAAAATGAAGCCAAAAAATGTACCTGCCCCGCAGTATTCATAAAAAATCGTATCCCAATATCCGATGAAGGTAAAGATCGCGCCAGCCGCGATTGCATAGACATAGATCAGTCGAAGACTTTTTTTCAGTCCGCTGGGCTCTTTCTCTTTGGATTTTGAATCAGCCATCCTACCTCATTCCCCACTCTCTAAATTATACCATTAAAATTTCTGAATGCCATCTGGAGTTTCGATCTCTACCGGATGTTTCTTCCAGTTCACACATACCATCCACAGCCAGATCACAACACCAACGCCCAGATATACACCAAAGCAGATCCAGGAATCGATTCCCTGACCTAAGGTACAGAAGAATGCGATAGCAACTGCGATCAGCATCGCGAAGATACGGAATGCATCTCCACCCTTAACGGTGTTGCTGCTCTTCCAGTTCGGATGTTTCCGATGGATGCAAACTGCAGAGATCATGGTCAGTGCATATGCACATGCACAGCCAAAGCTCATCAGGTTAAAGAATGCGCTCATGAAATCAGAAGAGTTCTGAAGCACGATAAAGATTAAGGATAATACCAGCAGGAAGATGTTAGGAAGCATCGGCTGCTGATTCTTATTCACTTTTGCAAATACCTTTGGTAAGAAGTTCTTATTTGCCATGGAGTACAGCATACGCACGGTAGACATCCAGAATCCTAACAGGGAAGCACCCATACCTAACAGACAGGACAGGATTCCTACGATGATCGGCCAGAAGGTCCAGCCTAATACATTCTGCATAGTAGCGATGGTTAAGAAGCCGTCCTGTGCATAGTTGGTATACACATCTCTTAAACCGTCCAGACCAGCAACGCAGAAATAGTAGAATACATAAATGCATCCACAGGTTAAAATAGAACCACAAATTGCCTTCTTGGAGTTCTTGATCGGGAAGTCACCCTCCTCAACCATCTGAGGTACGGTCTCAAATCCAAAGTAAGGAGTGATCAACAGTGCCATACCGATGATCCATCCAGGAATTCCATTGACAGCGCTCAGACCGGTCTCGAAGATATTACCAAAATTGGATAAATGCCAGTGTCCGGAGAACAGTAAAATAAATCCTGTTAAAATTGTAACAGTAATGTTGCAGAACAGCATACCAGCCTGTGCTTTTACTAACAGCTGTACGTTCTGGATACTCATGAGGAAGTACAGAACCAGTAAAACTGCAGCGCAGCCTACCATTGGCCAAGTGCCTAAGTTCAGATTCAGGGTCTTATTTACCCATGTCATAATTGCCATAACAACAGCCGGTGGAACAGAGATCCATGCTGCCATGATCAGCCATGCTGCAAAAAATCCCACATGTTTGTTGATTCCAACCGAGTTGTAGATCAACTCACCACCAGATGTATGAAACAGTGACGCTAATTCACTGTATACCAGTGCGATCGGAAGGATCGCAACCGTCATCAGTGCGAATGCCAGAAACGTTCCGCTTCCGCAATATCCATAGAATACGGAATCCCAATAATTCACGAACGTAAAAATAGAACCCGTGGCAACTGTATAAACAAAAATCAGCTTCAGACTTTTATTTAAACCGCCTTTTTCTTGCTTGTTTTCCATATCAAACAGCTCCTTTTCCCTTGATCTCTTGATCTGCTGAAGCAGTCTGCAGCCTGCCAGCCTGTAACCCATGAAAATCCCTGCAAAACAGGTTAGCGCATCAAAAAAAGTCCAAAAACCCCCCTAAAAAGTTTTTGGACTTCGATGTCACTATAATTACCAGTATACGCCGTTGCATACCGGCTATCATTAAATTTTCAAAATTAAAGAGATATCGCTTTAAGCGTTACCATAATAGCATCCTTTACACTTTTTGTCAAGCGTTTAACAATCTTTTTGCACGCCCGATTTACTCGACCGTTTGTGTATATCGCATAAATCCAGACATCATGCAGCCTCCTGCTGCTCCCGCCTCGATCACAAGCGGCAGGCGTTCCATATTGATGCCTCCGATCGCATATACCGGAACCGGACAGGCATGGCAGATCTCCCGGACAAATGCAAGACCTCTGCCCTTTAAGCCCTTTTTACACTCCGTCTCAAAAATCGTTCCCAGGATGATCTGTGTCGCCCCATACTTCACAGCGATCTCCATGTCTTCCATACTGTGACAGGACACGCTGATCTCCTGAAAATATGCTCTGAGATTCCCGCGCACTGACGGTTCCATAGCTGCGAGCGCCGGGATGGAGAGATGGATCTTCCTGCAGTCTAAGTGCCGTGCGACAGACACCCTCGAATGCAGAAAACAGCTCACGCCTTCTCTCTGGCACAATTCCAGAAGTCTTTTTGCCAGTTTCTCATAGGCTTCGTCCGTCAGATCCTTTTCTCTTAAGATCACTGCATGCGGGTGCAGAGAGATGACCCGCTCCATCTGTTCGAAAAAATCTCCCTGCACCAGCCCACGGTTCGTGATCACAATCGTATGTTCATAGTCCCTATACATAGATATAATCATTCAGGACCGGCTGAAGACCGCCCTGCTCCATATCGTCATACATCGTCTTGAAGGAACGGGAATCATTGATCTCAAACTGTTCATCTCCGACATCTTCCTCCTGCTTCCCTTCATATTTCTCCTCGTGATCTCCGATGCCAGTAGAAACTCCTGCGGAGACCTTCGTCGCACAGATTTTTGTGATTCCATTTCGGAAATCCGCACTCTCGCGGCTGGATACCGTAATCCCCGCAAATGGAAGGAAGATGCGGTACGCGCAAAGCACCTGGCAGAGTTCCTTCTCTCCAACGTCACGCGGATTGATCTTATCATTGTTCACGATCGGGCGAAGGCGCGGACAGCTTAAGGACAACTCTGCATGCGGATATTTCCGGTTGATATAATAGACATGCAGCGCTGTTGCGAGTGCATCCTTTCTGAAGTCATCCAGTCCGAGAAGCGCAGAAAATCCTGCTCCTCTCATACCTCCCATCAGAGCGCGCTCCTGGGAATCGAAACGGTACGGCCAGACACGCTTGTGTCCCATCAGATGAAGCGTCTCGTACTTATCCGTGTTGTAGGTCTCCTGGAAGACTGTCACATAGTCCACACCACACTCGTGCAGATAGCGGTACTCATCGACATTGACCGGATAGATCTCAATCCCGATATTTTTAAAATACTTTTTGGCGATCTTTACCGCCTCGCCAATATACTGAACATCGGAGTAGGCCCGGCTCTCACCCGTCAACATCAGGATCTCCTCCATACCGGTTTTGGCGATCACCTGCATCTCATGCTCGATCTCCTCGAAACTCAGTTTCTTGCGGCGGATGTTGTTGTAACAGTTAAATCCACAGTAAATGCAGTAGTTCTGACAATAATTGGCGATGTAGAGTGGTGTAAAAATATATACCGTATTTCCAAAATGATTTTTCGTGATCTCCTCCGCTTTTCTCGCCATCTGCTCCAGATATGGTGCTGCTGCAGGAGAGAGAAGAGCTTTAAAATCCTCGATCGAGCAGGACTCATTGGAAAGCGCCCGCTCCACATCGGCAGCTGTGTAGACATCATAATCGTATGCATCCATGGCTTTGAGCACCTTTTCCTTGATATCCGATCCAATGATCTGCATTCCCTTCATATATTCCATATGGTTCGTGCGGAAGGACGGATCCTGCTCCAGTCTGTGCTTGCGCTCTAAGGCGGCAGGCGGCAGCTGATCACTGTCTACAAAATAAACCTGATTTTCTTCATTCATGCTCCTGCTCCCTCCTAGCGTAAAAATCCGGTCAGCGGATCGGATGCACTTCCACCTCTGGCAAGTACTCTTCCCATTCCGGTCAGATATGCTTTTCTTCCTGCCTCGATCGCCAGTTTAAAGGCTGCTGCCATCTCCGGCACATCTCCTGCAGTGGCGATCGCTGTATTGGCCATGATCGCTGCTGCTCCCATCTCCATCGCCTCACACGCCTGAGATGGTTTGCCAATTCCCGCATCCACGATGACCGGCAGATCGATCTCATCGATCAGCACCTGGATCATCGCCTTTGTTGCGAGTCCTTTATTGCTTCCGATCGGCGCTGCAAGCGGCATCACGGCTGCTGCACCTGCATTCTGCAGATCTCTTGCCACATTCAGATCCGGATTCATATACGGCAGTACCACAAAGCCCTCCTTTGCCAGGATCTCTGTCGCCTTGATCGTCTCGTAATTGTCCGGGAACAGGTATTTCGCATCACGCATGATCTCAACCTTCACAAAATTACCGCAACCCATTGCTCTGCTCAGTCTTGCGATCCGGACAGCCTCCTCTGCATTGCGCGCTCCAGATGTGTTTGGAAGCAGTGTCACGCCTTCCGGGATGAAATCGAGGATATTTTCACTCTCCTGGGTGTTCGCGCGTCTCAGTGCCAGTGTGATGATCTCTGCACCGCCCTGCTCTACTGCTGCTTTGATCAGGTTCAGGTTATATTTTCCTGATCCAAGGATAAAACGACTCTTAAATTCTTTTCCGCCTAATACAAATTTATCTTCCATGTTCACTCCTCTTTTCTTCCATGTTCTCTGTTTGTTACTGTTCACGCGTTGCGCAGACAGCAACCTCTGTTTTTCTATTCTGCATGATCAGCTGCAGTACCTGGTTGGCTTCATGTGCTGCACATGCCGACACTCTCGGTGCGATCAGTCCGATTCCGTCACCGACATCTGTTTTCTGATCACCGCACACATACAGTCTCTGCATCACCCGCTGTGTCCGGATCTCGTTGATGTCCGCATAACCAGCCATCCCATTGCCCGATATGACTGTGGTCTCCGGACACTTGGACAGGACCTCCCGGACCAGCATTGCCTTCTGATCTGGACGATCAAAGGCTTCACACACGATCGGATAATCTTCAAATAGTTCCTTTACATTCTCTGGTGTTACCCTGACACAGACCGGCTCATACACTGCATACGGGTTGATCTGGTATAAAATCTCCAAAAGTGCCTCTGGCTTCGGTTTTCCCAGTTGCGGAATCAGATACATCTGACGGTTCAGATTCGTCACATCCACCACATCAAAATCTACCAACCGCAGTTTTCCGATCCCACTTCTGGCAAGCATCACCGCAATATGGGATCCAAGACCGCCAAGACCAGCCACTGCAACTTTGGCATTTCGCAGTTTTTCCTGCATTTTCTTCGGAAATCTCGCATCAAATGCCCGGTCCAGCTCCTCCTGCGAGATCCGATTTTGCATCTCTCTCTGTATTTCTGTCATCCTGATCAGCCTCCTCCGACAAACCGCAGAACCTCAATCACATCCTCATCCTGAATGACCACCTGAGCGAGCTGCTCCTTCGGAACGATCTCAAGATTGCGCTCCACTACCACTCGCTCCGGCTCAAATCCGGCTTCCTGCAGATATGCAAGAAGATTTTGCCCTGCAAGCGCCTTCTCTTCTCCATTTATCTTCACCATGGTTTCATGCTCCTTCCTCTGATCTGACACCTGAATCCCCGGACATCGTTTCCTATGATAAAATCCTGCTTGCAGGATTCTCCGCCTGCGGCGGGGCGCTTTAGCGACATTCTTCCACTCCGCCGCAGTGCGATCCTTAGCGGAGCGTTTTTTGTGTCATAGGGCGAAGTTTCCTATGACACAAAAAAGGGCACCGGAAGACATAACTCGTATGTCATCCGGCGCCTGAACGATCCTGTGAAGAGTGGTGCCCCCAATTCACACATTGATAAACAGTATACAAAACTTTCCGAACATTTGCAAGCCCCTATTGAGACGGTTACTGTTCACGCGTTGCGCAAACAGCAACGGATTTTGCCGATGCTTCGCATTCTAAATCGGCAAAATCTGTTACCACCACTGTATCATACGGCATTTTCAGTTCAGAAAATGCCTACCCGTGTACAGTAACTTGAGACGGTTCTTCCTGATTGCGGAATGAGAACCTCACGCGGGTTCCTCCATGCTCTGAATCGGTAAAAATCTCACCGTGAAGGCTGGATCGGACCAGACTGTTAATCAGGCGAAGGCCAAGACCCGAACTGCTCGTGGACACTTTTTTATTATCAAAGCCGCAGCCATCGTCACGGACAGTCACCCAGGAATATCTGGGTCCCCGCTCGATCTGCATCTGGATCTGTCCTTCCTCCCTGTCAGGAAATGCATATTTTAAGCTGTTCTGTATCAGCTCATTCACGATCAGCGCCACCGTAGATGCCGTCGTTTCCATCAGCCACACATCATCTCCGGCAATCTGTGTCACGATCCTGCACTCCTCCTGGCTTCGGTTTTCCTGCATATTGTCACAAATTTTCTCCAGCAAAAACTTCAGGCTGACATGGTCGCTTCCTGTGCGGGATAACAGCTCATAGGTCACGTTCATGCTCCGCACATGAGCCGTGATCGTCCTGGCAAATGCCTTTACCCTGGTGTCTTTCGAATGGGCGGATTCTAATCCCACCAGGCTGATGATCGTCTGGAGATTATTCTTCACCCGATGATGAACCTCATGGATCAGGGCCGCACGGGAGGCAACCTCATCCTCTAGCTGACGTACCCTGGTCTTATCCCGGTACACCGCCGCAAAGCCATGGCAGATCTCCTCTTCCCAGATGCCGCTAAGCGTTGCTTCCAAGATGTGTCCGGCGATCTCCACCTCTTTTTTGATCGCCCCTTTCTGTCCCAGGATTTCTGCCCTGCTGGCATCCGTCAGCTGCAGATCTATTACATTCCGTCCCACCAAAGGCATCGAATAACCAGCTTCCTGATACAGCTCCTCCGCCTTGGTGTTGGCAAACACACAGATTCCCTCCTTATCATAGAATAACAGGGCGTCCTGAAGGCAGCTTGCCGCCTTACTTAGCTGATTGCGGAACAGACGGGTCTCTCCCTCTTTGTTCTTAATACGGATAGGCTCCGTATCCATCGCCGCCTTAGGGTATTCATATGCCGATCACACGCCCGTCTTTACTCAGGATCGGACTGACCGTATGGCGCACCAGCAGCCGTCCATCATCAATAATACCGATCAGCCCCCTTCCGGAAATACCTTTTTCCAAAGCCCGGTACACCGCCGGTTCATCCTCTTTCTTCTCAATGTCCCCAATGATACTCCGTTTATAAAGGTCGCAGTCCGGATGGCGGTACTGGGCCACCACCATGGACTCCCCATTTCTCGTCAACACATTAATATAGGTATCTCCGCTTTCCAGATTCCCCACAAATGGCAGGGAGTGCGCCATCTCCAGCAAAATCCCCATATCCTCATCACTAAGATCCGTAAATCGTCTGACCAGATAAACCATCTGCCTGTCAACATCGTCACGAACCAGCTCCGATTTCAACGTAAACTCCTTCTCCATTGATCTCGCCTCACTTTTCATAGGCTTTTAACAGCATTTTAGCCAATTCTGTCATGGAAATCCCCTTATCCATGGACAGATGGCGCAGATAGGCATACGCATCCTGCTCCGACAGCTGCTTCTGATCCATGATCATGCCCTTAGCCCGGTCCAGATACTTCCGGTCATCCAATGCCTCACGGGTGCGGCTGAATTCCCGCTTCATCTCTTCCCGATGGCGGTAATTATTCAGGGCGATCTTCACCGCCGGCATCAGCGTATCCTCGTCCACCGGTTTTACAATATACCCCATTACGTCCATGTCCACCGCCTGATCCGCGATCTCCTTGTCCCGGTAAGCCGTCAGAATCATCACAAAGCCTGCCAGCTTATCCTCATAGATCACCCGCGCTGCCTCAAGCCCGGTCATCACCGGCATATTCACATCCATGATCACAAAATCCGGATGCTTCTGCTTGCAGACCGTGATGGCGTCCAGTCCATCCTCTGCCTCCCCCACTACCTCAAATCCGTTATTCTCCAGAATCTCCCGAATATACATCCGGATCAAAACCTGATCATCTGCAATCACTACTTTATACATGCACTTCCCCCAACCTAATATAACTGTCCAGTACCATCCCGGTCAACGCAGCAGGCGCGCAGATCTACTGGGCAGTTTCATTCCAACTTATTCGTACAATAACATTGATACTACAGTATATCACATTTCTCCCCGCTTTACAAACCACTATTCACAGGCTATACTTCTTTTATCGAATATTTTATGAAAGGCTGCAGCATAGATATCATGGAAAAACGAAATCTTACAAGAACGAAGATCATCCAGTACCTGTTCCACCATCCGGCCACTTCAAAATCAGAACTGGCCAGAGATCTGGATTTAAGTATGCCTACGGTTCTCTCCCACATCGGAGAGCTGCTGCAGGACGGCATGATCGCGGAGATCGGCGAGTACGCATCCACCGGCGGAAGGAAGGCAAAAAGCATTGGACTCAATCCTTCTTACTGTCAGTCTATGGGGCTGGTCATCACAGCCAATCACCTGGAAATGGTCCTGGTCAACCTGAAATTTGAAATCCAAAGCTCCAGACGGACCCGCCTGAAATTTTCCAGGAATCTGTCTTACTGCGCCGAGGTCTCCAGCCAGGTCCGTCAATTTCTGGCTGATTGTTCCGGTGATATTCCGGTTCTTGGCATCGGTGTCGCCATTCCCGGGATCATCGATCCGCAAAAACAGCTGGTGACGAAATCTCATGCGCTTGACCTCAACAACTACAGCCTCCAGTTTCTGTCACAGGCGCTCCCCCTGCCTGCCTATTTTGAAAATGACGCCAATGCAGCCATGCTGGCAGAAGATCCGCAGAAATATCAGAACGCCGTCTATCTGTCCCTTAACCATACATTAGGCGGTGCTTTCTGCATGGACGGAAAAATATTCCGGGGACAGAGCCAGAAAGCCGGAGAATTCGGCCACATGATCCTGATCCCAGGTGGCAAGACCTGCTACTGCGGCAAATCCGGCTGTGCAGATGCCTATTGCGCTGCCAGTGCTTTGACCGATGGCGGCCGCATTTCCCTGGAGGAATTTCTGACGCATCTGTTGTCCAAAGAACCAGACTTCCTCTGTCTCTGGGAGCGATATCTGGATCATCTGGCGGTTCTGGTATCCAATCTGCGGATGGCTTATGATATGGATATCATTCTTGGTGGAGACGTAGGCGGAATTTTTGCGGAATACCCAGAACAGCTGATGGCACTGTCGGAAAAGCTGATGCTTGATAACCGTTTTGATCCGGACACCTCCTATCTATGCACCTGTTCCTATAAAAAAGAAGCATCCGCCATCGGAGCCGCCAAACACTTTTTCGCAGAAATCTGTTAAGCTCTGCTGGTTTTTGCTGACGAATCCTTTTTGGAATCACCACTTAAGAATCCCGCATGTAACTTTCCATGCTGGATTCTTTTTTATTGACAAATCTGCCTCTTTGCATCATAATAAAGTTACTTACATAAAATATTTTATAAAAGTTATTTTATAAGTTTGAAAGGAGATTCCAACTATGCTTCAGCAGGTAATGACAAAACCAGGAGAGATCATTTTTCAGGAAGTACCTGTCCCGGAAATCGGCGATAACCAGGTGCTTGTAAAGATCATGAAAATCGGTATCTGTGGATCGGACATCCATGTTTACCACGGCAAACACCCATTTACCAAATATCCGGTGACACAGGGGCACGAGGTATCCGGCCAGATCGTGACATGTGGGGCTAACGTGACCGAGTTCCATGAAGGCCAGAAAATCACCATCGAGCCTCAGGTTTACTGTGGGCACTGCTATCCGTGCCGTCATGGCAAATACAACCTCTGCGAAGAGCTGAAGGTTATGGGCTTCCAGACCACAGGAACAGCTTCAGAATATTTCGCCGTGGACGCTTCCAAGGTGACACCGATCCCGGAAGAGATGTCCTATGACGAGGGAGCCATGATCGAACCTCTGGCAGTGGCTGTACATGGGGTAAAACAGATGGGCGATGTGACCGGTATGAATATCGTAGTCATCGGCGCAGGCCCTATCGGCAACCTGGTGGCGCAGACTGCCAAGGGAATGGGCGCCGCCAAGGTCATGATCACTGACGTCAGCGACCTGCGTCTGGAAAAAGCAAAGGAATGCGGCATTGACGTGTGCGTGAATACGAAAAATAAGGATTTCGGAGAAGCCATGATCGATGCTTTCGGCCCGGATAAAGCGGATGTGATCTATGACTGCGCCGGCAATAACATCACCATGGGACAGGCCATCAAATATGCCCGAAAAGGAAGCGTCATCGTCCTGGTAGCAGTTTTCGCAGACATGGCTACTGTAGATCTGGCCGTGGCAAACGACCACGAGCTGGACATCAAGAGCACCATGATGTACCGCCACGATGATTACGTGGACGCCATCCGTCTGGGCAATGAGGGCAAAGTCCATCTGCGCCCATTGATCTCCAAGACCTTTGTATTTCAAGATTATCTGAAAGCATATCAATATATTGATAACAACCGGGAAACAACCATGAAAGTATTGATTGATGTGCAGGGAAAGTAAAATTGATACTCGTGCTGAGAAACTGCACTAACAAAAAACGCCGCAGGATCTATTTTCCAATCCTGCGGCGTTCTCCGTTATACAGTCCCCACATCATCATCGAATGCGGTTCCTGCCCAAATATTCCTTTACACTTCTACCGTTCCATGAGTCCGTCCCGCTTCCTGAATGGAATCGATCAACCGGATGCTCATAAACGCATCTTTGATATGTACATAATCCTGGGTATTTTCTTCCAGTGCCTTATAAAACTTATCGATCAGCTTGCCATGGCTTGCACCGTAATAAAACTTAGTTCCCGGCATCTTGGCATCCTCTACCAGACGCTCCCTGGTGCCATCCTCATTCAGCTTATACAGGATATTCTCAATGATGGCATACTCGGCCTTTTCCATCTGAACAGAGATCTGCACGCTCTCATTCTTATAGTTTGCCACAGTTGCCACAAATAAACCGCGGGCACCATTTGCAAAGTCCAGGCTGGCAGTTACGGAATCTTCTACCTCAATCCCATAGTCCAGCACCTGACCAACGGTCGCTCTCAAAGCCTTGATCGGTCCACATAAAAAATACAACAGATCCAGGGTATGGACAGACTGGTTGATCATACAGCCGCCACCTGCGGTCTCCCATTTACCTCTCCAGGGCTTCACATCATAATAAGACTTCGGTCTTGCCCACGGAACGATCCCCTTGGCTCCGGTTACTTTGCCGTACTCACCGCTGTCAATGATGTCTTTTAACATCTCCACTGATTCATTAAAACGGTTCTGAAGGCAGATTCCCATATGTACGTCCGGGTGTGCCGCCTCAAACTCCACAAATTCCTGTCCCTGTCTGGCATTCAATGCCACTGGCTTCTCACAGAACACGTTGCAGCCCTGCGCTGCGCAGTACTCAGATACCGGCACATGAAGATAATGTGGCAGGCATACATGAACCACATCTGGTTTCTCCTTCTCCACCATCTCCTGATAATCTGTATAAAATGGAACACCCGCCGGAGCGCCCTCTCTCTTGCTCTCATCAATGTCACAGACTGCCGCCAGTGTAATCTCTGGATTCTTTGCAATGGCCGCCAGATGGATTCCTGATATATCTCCCAGTCCGATCACCGCTGCTCTTTTCATGGTAAATACCCTCCCCAAAAATGATGTCATTTATGACTTTCTTGCTATGAGCAAGTTTACCACATTTTTACAGAGAAAACCAGTACCATATCCCATGGAAATCAAATTATTGCGGCTGATCCGCAGTTTTAACATCTTATTCCCCCATGAGTGTTTTCAGTTCATCCAAATTCAGCCAGCCTTCACCATCTTTCACTGCTTCTTCGGCTTCCTGCAATTTCATCAGAAGTTTTTTCTCTGCACGATCACGCTCATAATCTTCAATATCCATAACTACAAAACGTCCTCTGCCATTTTTAGTCAAATATACCGGTTCTCCTCTGTGACAGTTTTTCAAAACTTCATTATAATTTCTCAAATCAGACACTGGTAAAATATTTGCCATATTTGTTCAACTCCTTCTATACCACAGGTTCGATTCGCATCACCTCATAGCCTGATTTTGAGCAACAAAATAAGCGGGTGATGGGAATCGAACCCACGTATCCAGCTTGGAAGGCTGGTGTTCTACCATTGAACTACACCCGCGTAATGCCTTGGACCGGAATCGAACCAGTGACACGAGGATTTTCAGTCCTCTGCTCTACCAACTGAGCTACCAAGGCCCGTCATGCTGTCGCTTTCGCAACTTCAGACTTAGATAGTTTACTCTATTTTTTCTTGATTGTCAACCTAATTTTTGTGTGGTAAACTAAGCATATGCTTTGCGCTTTCGGGCGTGAAATCAGGCGGTCGGAGCGGCAAGTGCACAGACCTGCTGAATCATTACCTGTCATTAATGAAAGGACTGAACATTTATGAATAAAAAAGAAGTAGCGGAGATCCGCCGCCAGTACGTTCCGGAGCGGTGTACCATTTCCCGGATCTGCGGATGCTATGTCGATGCAGAGAAAAATATCAAAACAACGATGAAAGAGGCATTTCTCTCCCTCCCAGAAGACGATGCGTTTAAATATTTTACCATTTTCAAAAAAACTCTGTCCGGTACTGTGGGACGCAACCTGGTGAATCTGGATTTCCCGCTGGAAGAGGAACATGAGGGCGGCCACCAGGAGTTCTTATTAAAACTGCGCAACAGCAAGTTAAAGGACGACGCACTGGTGGAGGAGTTCTACAACCGGATCATTGACACCTTCCCATTTGGAGAAAATTATTACATCATCCTGATCCATGTTGCCTACGATGTACCTGGAAAAGCAACGGACGGCACCGAGATGTACGACGCTTCCGACAATGTATTTGAATACCTGTTATGCAGTCTCTGTCCAGTGCATCTGTCCAAACCTGGACTTGGCTATAATGAAGCCAAAAACTGCATCGAAAACCGGATTCAGGACTGGATCGTGGACCAGCCAATGAAGGGCTTTTTATTCCCAGCCTTCAATGACCGCTACACCGATATCCACAGTATGCTCTATTACACCAAAAACGCCACCGACTTACAGGAAGATTTCCTGAAAAATATGTTCGGCTGCACCCGTATCCCACTGGACGCTGACAGCCAGAAAGAGACCTTCAACTGCCTGATCGCGGATACCCTGGGAACAGACTGCGATTACAGTGTGGTGAAAAATATCCATGAGATTTTAAATGAAAAGATTGAGGAATTCAAAGACAGCCCGGAGCCATTAGAGCTTGGCAAGCAGGATGTCCGCCGCCTCTTCGAGGACAGCGGTGTACCGGACTCCCGCATGGAAGATTTTGACCAGTGTTATGACGAGGAAGTCGGTGAGCAGACCACGTTCTTAGCTACGAATATCGCAAGCTCCAGAAAATTCAACATCGAGACACCGGATGTAGTGGTAAAAGTCAATCCAGAAGCCGCCGATCTGGTAGAAACACGGATCATCGACGGCCGACAGTGCCTGGTGATCGCGATCAATGAACATGTGGAAGTGAATGGGATCAGTATCGCGGTAGCGCCGGAAGGGATTACCGATCACGAAGACTAGCATCATTCCAAAACAAAAACCCCGGAGCTGGCACTCCGGGGTTTTTGCTTTGCTGTCAGTCATTCACATAGAAGACTCACATCTCTTTAGCCTAACAGCATTATAGCATATGCATAAACAGTTTTCAAGATACAAAAAGGACTGCGGAAACTTCCGCAGTCCTCTCTGTCGCCTGTAAAGCCGTTCTAATATGCCGTAGGCCGGAATCGAACCGGCAC
>ERZ791902.473-NODE-473-length-29619-cov-30.429035_pt1 | contig 29619 bp, 13 predicted proteins | sample MGYA00510149_ERZ791902 | MGnify/ENA primary metagenome ERZ791902 (study PRJEB30046, sample SAMN00792060) | human gut metagenome | study: EMG produced TPA metagenomics assembly of the A metagenome-wide association study of gut microbiota in type 2...
GCGGCGGACGCAATCCGATCGGGCGGCGGACGGAATCCGATCGGGCGGCGGACGCTACACGATGCCTATTCGTGAATAAAAAGAAGCCTATTCGTGAATAAAAAGATACGAAAAATCCCTCAATGAGGGACGTTTTTGGCTTAAAACGTCCCTCATTGAGGGAAATATTCAGCAGATTTGTCCCTCTTAGAGGGATTTTTCATTGAAAGTAGTGGGAGATGTCAATATCGAAACATCTCAAATGTCAACATCGAAATATCAAATGTCAACATTTTCAACATCGAAAAACATCAAATGTCAACATCTCAACATCTCACCACATCAACATCTCCAACCTACTTCACAACAAACTTCTTGTTCTTCGTGATGTACACGCCGGGCTTCAGTCCGTCGAGCGACTCGCCGCTCGAGCGCACCTTCTTGCCGGTGAGGTCGTAGATATCGCCGGCGCCGGCAGGCAGGAAGTAGACATCCTCTATGGTTGTCGTTCCGCCGCCGAAAGCCAGACTGAGCATCGCGCCGTTGTGTACGTCGGAATGGAAGAATCCGCGGTAGCGTGTTGTGGGCACGGGCACGTCGATGTAGTAGAACTTGTTGCCGCTGATGTAGTAGTAGCCCTCGTTAGCCGGCAGGTTCTCCACACGGTACGCTCCGATGAACGACACTCCACTCTCGGTTTCGTACGTCGGTCGGTCCATGCCCTCCGGCAGGTCTTCGAGCGTGCACATTCCGAGGTCGTAGAGCACCGTTGGCGACGCTACGTTGGCATAAGCCGCGTTGTTCACCGCTGTAGGCTTTATGATGTACGGCGTGTTAGCCTCCATCTTCTCTACATACTCGAAGGTGAGCGACGTCGGCGTCATGCCTGCGAGCTTTGCCACCTGCGTGCCTGCTCCGAACACCTCTTCCGGGTTCTCCACGGCGCACGGCAGACAGATAGTGTTCCATGCTTCCTTGAGGAACGAGCGGTAGAGCTTCACGTTCGTGCCGTTCTCCAGACTCGCTGCGCTCACGTACTCTACGGGGCGCTGATAGTCTTTGCGCTCGTCGAGAATAACGTCTACGGGCGAGAGGTCGTGGAAGAGCACCTCCACCTCTGTCGGTCCTTCAACTGTCAGTTCATACGGAGCGGCAGTCTCGGTCTGCACGCCGTTGAGCTTGTAGCCGTCCAGACGGTAGCCCTCGTTTGCCTTGGCGTCGAGCGTGAGCTTCGTGCCGTACTCGTAGAGTCCGGATGCCACATCCATCGTTCCGCCGTCGGCGTCGCACTTCACAGTCACCTTATATGTCTCAGCCTCGAACACAGCCGATATGTCGAGCGTGTTGCGTGCCTCCACGTGGTATTCGGCGTTATTTGAGAGCACCTCGTCGGTAGCGTTGTCCTTCCAGCAAACGAACTTGTAGCCCTTGCTCGGCGTAGCCTTGAAGGTCATTCCGCCGCCGTAAGCCAGCTGTCCGCTGTTGGCTTCTGCCTTCTTCATGCCGCGCTTTGCAAAAGCGGCAGGCGTTTCTGTAGGAGCGTCCTTCACACATTCTACACGTCCGCAAGCTACGAACGGCAGGATGCCTACGTTGTAGTGGACCAGTCCGTCCTTGAAGAGCATCCATCTCACCATCTTGCCCTCAGCGCCCAGATAGTTCTCGGCGTCGGTGATGTTGTCGGTCTTCACCTGCAGCACGTAGTAGCCATTCTCGCTCAGACCGCTTGTGTTGAGCTTGAACACGCGCTTCGAAGCGTCGTCCTTCGGCGCGATGGCGATGTCGCCGCTGTAGAGCTTGCCCTCGTGGCGCACCACGATGTCCTCGCGTGTGAAGGTCTCGGGCTTGATGTCCTTGTTGAACTCCACGGTGAGCTCCTCGATAGGCTTCTCCGCAATCTGGTCGTCGGCAGGCACCGTCGTGATGCTCTTCACGTCGAGTCGCAGTTCAGGTATCGGTTCAAACTCCACGATGTACTTGTTCGTGCCCTTGCCCGAAACGATGTCGGCAATGTGCAGACGATAGTCGAGCTGCGGGTCGATGCCGTCCTTCATCGTGTAGTCGGTTGTCCAGAAGTTGGCAGCGTCGAGCGGTCGGTTGTTCGTCTCGTCGGTTATGCTGAGTATCTTCGCGTACTTGCCAGCCGGGTTAGCCACAGCCGTGTAGAACCAGTTGCGCGGCACGTCGGTGGGCACCGTCACGCGGTAGTGCGTGTTGTCGATGCGCTCCATCCTGGTCTGCTCGCTCAGCGTCACGAGTTCCTCATCGGTGCCGTTGGCGAAGTAGATATGGTCGGGCGCATCCTCCGCGTCGGGCTCGTCGTTAGTGATCCATGCGCGGTACACCTTGTCGCCGATTGTGGCGTTCATGCTGTGTATCAGTTCGTGTATGGTGACGCGGTCGAGCAGCGAGAGGTCGGGGTTGCCGTAGTCGGTCACGTGCGTAACGCTCACGTCGTACTCGGTGAAGTGGCCCATGAGCGACGCTGTGAGGTCCCATGTGGCGTACGAGGCAGTGCCGGCAGCGATAGTGCCGAACTGCGTAGCGATGTCGTCGTCGAGCGCCATCGTCTTCTCGCCTCCGTTAAGGCTCGAACTGATGATGTCGAAGTCGATAAGCAGTCCCTTCTCGTTCTCCACAATCTCAGGCTTCTTCGTAATCATGCGCACGTTGTTGGCGTCGCCCTTGCCCTTGTTGTGTATGAGCACCGAGAACTCGGCAGGTATCACCGGCTCAACGACGTCGGGCGTGAGCGGGTTGTCGCCGTATACGTCACGCTGCATGAAGTAAGTGAGGTCGAGCTCCGGCGACGGCTTCACCTGCAGGCTCACGGGGAAGAGCGAGCGGTTCTGCGTCGTGCTACCGTCCTTGAAGCTCAGCGTTCCGCCGAAGCTATAGGTGGTGAGGTTCTCTGGCGCTGCATACTTGGTAGGAATGAAGAGTATGGTAGCCACGCCCTTCTTGCCTGCGCCCAGTCGCCATGCGCCGTCCTTCTCGCCCTCGAAGCCTTCTATCTTCTCGATAGCTATCTGCATCTCGCGCGATGTAGCCATGAAGCCGGTCTCCATGTTCGTAGCGTTCACGTCGACGAGGATGTCCTCGATGGCGTTGCTCGATCCGTTCTCAATGGTGAGCGTGCCGCGGAACGCCTGACGCGTGAGCACCAGCTTCTGCTTTATCTCGAGCTTCACTTGTGCGCAGGTGTTCTCCGACTGCGTCTCCATATACTGCAGCATGTCCTTGCGGGCGCTTCCCATGAGGTCGGTCCATGTAGGTATGCCCAGATTGACGAGCTTCGTCACACAGTTCTGGCGTGTCTGCAGAATGTCTGCCACCACCGCCTCGTCCATGTGGTTGTCGCTGATATAGCCGCGTCCGTCCTCCTTGCTCCATGTGTTGCGCAGACGCTCCACATAGTTGCGCAGCGAGAAGTCGGCTATGTTGGCGCTCTTGTTAGGCATGAGCGATGTGAGGTATGCGCCCATACCCTGGCTCTTGTCGTCCACTGTGGTGTTGTCCGGAATGGTGTTCAGGTCGAACGTCCAGAGCGTGCCGTCCTCGCGCATCTTCTGCAGCTCGAGGTCGGCTTGGTGTATTGCCGACATCAGCTCTACGCCGAAGTCCTTCATGCCGAGCGCCTCAGGCGCCTTGGTGAGCTGTCGGTTGTACTCCATGTATGTGTCGAAGTAGCTGAAGAACAGGAACTGCTTGTAGCCCGACGACTCCATCAGAGCCGGTATCGGCTTGTCTTCGGCAGCAGCTGCCTTGCGCATCGGCGCCTTGCTGAACTTATCGGCCATCTCCTTACCCCATTTTCCGAGACACTCTACCATGTCCGGTCCGTAGTTGGAAGCTACTCCCTTCAGACAGCTGAACAACGGAATCTTGTCGGCTACCTTTCCGCTGAGATACTCCATAGCGCAGTCGCCTGCAAATTGCAGAGCCGATCCTTCAAGAGCGTTGGTTATGGCTGGCGCCACGCAAGTTGGCAGGTCGGGAAGCGGCACACACTCTATTGCGGTACAGAACAGCTTAAGCAGAGCCTTGGCGTCTGTTCTGCCGCCGCTCGCCGTTGCATAGTCGCCGAAATCGCCATAAGGTCCACCGCCCAGTCCGGGTTGTGTCTGAGGATAGATTACAGCGTGTCCACCACCTGCTGGTGGTGTGTCAGAACATTCGGCGTTGTCCTGCACGAATCTGATGATAGAACCTATCCAAGCATACTTTGCGTTGTCGCCGCAGGGCCACTCAAACTTGGTGCCCATATCGCCGAAGCACTTCTTTGCTCTGCCCTCGGCACGCTGCATCACCTTGCGCTTCACGTTGCGTGCGAAGTCGTCGCTGTTGAAGTCCTCCTCGTGCATCACGAGTACCGGTATGACGTAGCTCTGCTCGGGAGCGAGCGTGAAGCCCTCATATTCCACCATCGGCATGAACACGAAACCGTCTGCCGTTGGCGGTGTGTACTGCACGTTCTGTGCGGCAATGAGTCCGCGGTTGCGCAGCACTACGTTGAAGAGTGCGCTCTTGCCGCGGTTGATGTCTGCAAGAATGATTGCGTCGGGAGCGTTCATCTCCACTACCGGCACAGGCACCTGCGTCTCGTACGTCAGCTTGGTGGTGATGTCGTACTCGTCTTCTATCTCTGTCTCCTCCACCGTCCAGTCTACTCTGATTGCCTGGTAGCTGATAGTGGCAAGATGCTCGGTTGTCTCGCCCGGACTCACCAGCACGTTCTGGTCGTAAGTGTCGTGGCGGTCTGCCGTAACGTGCAGATGGTAGTAGCCTTCGTTCAGATTGTTGAACGTAATGCTGCCGTCCTCGCCCGTCACGTCCTGCATCACGAGTGCGCCGGTGTTGTAGTCGGTGAGTCGTACGCTGGCGTTGCTGACGTACGGATGCTCGCCGTCCTTGTTGCCGTATATGGTGTTCTCGTCGCGAACGCGGATGCGAAGGTTGCCCTTCTCCTCGCTCACCACCTTCACGTTGAAGCCAATCTGCTTGCCGTTGCCCTCGCTGCAGTTGATGGCGATGCTACCTTTCTGGTAGACATTCACGTCGTAGTTGGCAGCGTTGAACTTAAGCATCACCGTAGCACTGTCGCCCGTTGCCAGCGACGGCATTGTGGCAGGCGTAGCCAGACTGATGAAGTCGGAAAGCGCTGCAGGCAGCGATACGGTTATCTTGCCTGTCTCGGCTATGCCGGTATTGGTGAGCACGATAGGATATGTGCGCACCTTACCCTTGGTCACGGTGGTGTTGATGCTGTTGGTAGACACCACGAGATTCGGCGTATGCTTGCGTGTGTAGTTGTAGGTCACTACGCTGAGCGATGCGCCCTCGGCTGTTGTAATGTTGAACGTCAGGCGATCCCACTCCTTAGTTTTAGAGAGCGAAAGCGGCTTGATGGTGTAGCTTATCTCGGCTGTTCCGCCGCCCGCAAGCTCTGTGTCGCCGCCGAACGTAACCTCATACTGTTCGTTCGGTTCGCAGGTTGCTGTCAGACTGTGCTGAGGCAGACTGCTCATGTTCTTCACCTTGATAGTGCCGCGAGCCACATCACCTTCGTACATCTCGTGCTTGATGTACTCGGTTGTGGTGCGTGAGATGCCGTACACGGCGAAAGTGCCCTGCTGAGCGCTGATGTTCTCGCCAGGTGTGCAGACACCGTAGCCATACTCGCCGCCCATACCAGCCTGAATGGTGTACTCTGCAGAGTATTTGCCCTCGGCGTCGGTGGTGGCTTTCAGAGCTATACGCGAACCGGCATAGATGATATATGGTTCTACCTCAACGTTGGCTGCCGTAGCGCCGCCGCGTGTTTTCACCGTGCCGCCCAGCACTACCTTGTCGCCAATGTTATACGTATTCTTCTCGGCTTTGACGTCGTAAGTGTATGCTGTCGTTATGGTTGTCTCGGTATAGGCGCTGTTGTTGATGGTCTGCAACTCGGTTACGGTGCCGTTCGGGTTGATTTCTGCCGACACTCTGTAGTTGCCGGGCACGCTCGGTGCGTCCAGTTCCACAACAGATGTGTAGGTAGCGCCCACCGCAATGTCGGCATCTGTCTGCGTCATAGTAGAGCTTGAGCCGATGCTTGTGCGTATCTGTGTGCCCTTCGGCATCTTGATGGCACCGATGTTCTTCACCGTTATCGTCACTTTCGCCTTGCTTCCAGCCTCAATCTCTGCGCCGCTTGCAGGAGTCTGCATCTCTGCGTCGGGCAGAGTCTGGTCGGAGATGAGCATCCACACCGTACCAGGACTATAGCCGTCGCTGCTTGCGATGACAGAAATGGTGCGGTTGCCCTCGCTGGTCTCGTTGCTCAACGCCACGAACGGGGTTGTGACGCTCTCCTTTCCGGCAGGGATAGTCACGGTCTTTGCAAACTGCAGATCGTCGCCCTTCGCGCTCAGCGTAACCGTGAGCGGACTGGTCGTGGCGTCGTTGCGACTGATGGTGAGCGTAGCGCCTGTCGCATCGCCTTCGAGGATAGTTGTCTTGTTCGAAGTGACGCTGAGCGTCGGTCCGTCGTTGTCGAGGATGGTTATGGTGTCGCTCACCACGGTCTGCTTGTCGCCTATCGCAGAGCAGCCGCAATCGGTGATGTATATAGCTGCGCTGAACTTCACCTTGCGTGTGCCGTCCACCTTCTGGTTGTCCTTCACGCCGATGGGGAACGTCACTTCCTCTGTGCCTTCGGGCATGGTTATCGGCGTTGTGTAGTAGAGTTCGCCGTTGCTGTCATCGCTCAGCTTCAGCGTAATCTTGCTGTTCTTTGCCTCGGTGCGCTTGATGGTGGCGTGAATGGCGTTGTAGCCTGCCGCCTCGCTCACGGTTGTAGGCAGCAGAGTCATGCTGATAGCCGGCACGTCGTTGTCCTTCAGCACAAAGAGCGCTGTGCCCGTCAGATGATGGTCTGCCGACACACTGAGCTGCAATGTCTCGTCGTTGGCTGCGATGTTATCGTCAATGATCGGAATATCAATCACTGCTTCTGTCGCTCCAGGCTCGAAGGTATAGCTCTTAGGCAGGCGGAAACGCTTCGGCTTCTCCACGCTGAAGTAGATCGTAAGCGTATCGTTGCCGATACGGTAAGGCACTCTGACGGTTGCTTTCATCGTTTCGCCCTCGTTATACTCGGTTTTGTCGAACTTCACGGTGAGAGGCAGCAGTTCGTCGTCCTTTATATTAAAGGATGTAGCTACATCCTGCGGGTATTCGTTGGCTTTGTTCACGGTTATGGTGACCTTAGAGTAGGCGTTCACCATGTTGTTGTCAGGACAAACCACGTCGAACGACACTGCCGATTGGCCTTTGCTGATGGTAACAGTAGCCGGAACCTTAGCGTGTTCAGGCAAAGACGAAGTTATGCTGAATGTCTCGTCCATACTACGGTAGCCGCTGCGCTTCAAAGTGAGGCGCATCGACTCGCCTTCCTTCAAGCTGTTGTCGGGAGCGGTAAGGAACAAGTGCTTCTCAAGCTCGGCGGTTCCGCCGGTTGCGGTGTTGTTAGCGCGGTCGGCGTTATACTCGCCGCAACCGCTGCTTGGCTCAACCACCACTTTCGCCGTCACTTCGCCTGCGAGACCGACGGTCTGCGAGAGGTTGAAGGTGGCGCTGCGTGCGATGTAGCCGCCCTTGAGCAGCGTGTTACTGAAGTAAGTATTGCCTACATGCACCGCTTCTTCGGTCTCGTTGCTCACGAGATAGACACGTTCGGTCCAGCCGCTGCGCGTATCGGCGTTGCCGATGTTGCTCACTTTCCAAGTTACAGTGACATAGTTGCCCGGCACAAGCGTGCTCTCGGTGATGTTAACATCGGTAGTAGCAAGGTCGGGAGCGTTTTCTCTCTGCACCGTGTAGCTGCCGTTCACGTTAGAATCGCCCTGGATGTTGTCGCCTTTGCGGTTTGTGATGATAACATCCGACAAGCTTACGGCGTACTCCGTGCCGGGGTCCAATCCTGTCGGCACAGCCATCGGGAAGTTGATGATTGTGCCGGCGTTGCCCGACAGAGGACGATTGCTCATATTCACGACAACCACTCTATATTTATGGTTGCCGAGATTTCTTACCGACACCGTGTGCTCGTTTATACGCGACTGGCTCAGCGTCGGCGCTGTTCTTGACGAGCGGTCGAATGGCAGCTGCAGGTCAAACTGCAGCGCCACCACCTCGTCTGTGTTCTCAAGGCTGATAGGTATCAGCACGTCCTTGCCCTGACCGCCCGTCAGCTTTCCTACCGACAGGTTGTTCTGAGCCGTTGCCGTGATGTACATCAGCAAGAACAGCATCATGGTTATGTATCTTCTGATCTTCATGTCTATTGATGTCTGTTAATAGCCTTTTTCTTTCCGTTCACAATATAGACGCCTTCGCATGCAACGCCGTTCAATTTGCGTCCATCGAGGCTGTATACAGCTTCGCGGCTGTCGACGTCTGTGGTTATGGTGTCGATGTCTGTGGTCTGACCCTCAAACGCTACGCCTACCGGCTGTGCATCTATGTCTGCAGCCATCGCCTGGTATACTCTTGCCGGCTTGGCGAGTCGCAACAGCTTGGTGCGTCCGCTTAGGATGTCGCCCGTAGTGCTTATTATCACTACTCGAACACCGTTAGCCGTGTTGTGTGTCACGAGCTGATAGCGCTGCTTGCTCATAGCGAGCTTCACATCGTTGGCCTTAACGCCGGCGAGTGTGATGTCGAGCGCAGCCACCTGGTCGGTTGCGTCGAGCCACAATGCGTCGTCTTCCACGCTGAGCACGTTAGCAGTAGAGGCATCTTCGCCCAGACTCTCCGTCCAGCGTCTTTGTGCAGCCATAAGACTCTTCTGGTCGGCGTTGTCGTTGCTGCCGATGAAGATGTTTATGGTTGCCACGACGTCCTGCACATTGATGCCGCCGCCCTGATAAGTGTCGGCTGCCGGATAGTTGAAGTTGCCGTTCTGCGTGCCCATGATGTAGTTGAGCGTCTGCTGCGCGTCGAGCACGTCTACCGATGCGTCGGCGTTCACGTCGCCCTTTGTCCACGTCAGCTTAGCACGCAGGCGGTTGTTCTGTGCCACGCCTTCATACGATCGGATGCAGAACTCCGTGCCGCTTGCGTAGTTGTACGTGCCGCTGAGATAGTAGCGGTAGGCTCCGTCTGTGTATCTCATCTCGCCTACATAACTGTTGTTGTCGGCAGTATAGATGCGGAGCGTCGGGTGAGCCTCGAAGTTCTGGTTCTTATGGTCGTAAGCGATGAGCGTTCCGAGCTGTATGTCGGCATGCTTGTCGCCCATAGCCCACTCCTGCAGCGTGAAGGTAGAGAGACTGTATCCTTCGCGCTGATTCTGCAGATTGAGCGAGGTGATGTGGGCAGGCAGAACGCCGCTAAGTTCTGTAAACAGATTGTAGCCAAGATTGAGCGTCTCCAATGCGGGCAGGAGTTTGCAGAACGCAGCCACATCGCCACTCAAACTGTTTCCGCTCAGATTGAGCGTGCGCAGACTCTTCATCTCCATTCCCTCTGTAGGCAGTGTGCCTCGGAGATTGTTGTTCTGAAGATCGATAGCCAGCACGTGACCCTCTTCATCGAATGTGACGCCGGGCCAACCGGTAGACGTTACGGCATTGCTGCCGATGCGCCATGTCTTGTTGGTCCATGCGCCGCCGTTGGTTGCCTGATAAAGCACTTTCAGAGCCTCGTAGTCGGCGGCGTCAATGTAGCGTTTGATGATAGAGATTGGATCTGAAACCTTTATGTTGTTGCTCTCGTCAGACTCAGTCTCCTCGTTCCAAATATCTGTCTTCACGAAATAGCTTATTCCGTCTGTAGATGCGTCGGGACTCGTGATATTGAACGTTACGGTGTACTCCTCTCCTGGCTGCAACACGCCGTGATGAGCTTGCTGTCCAACCTGAACCGCTCCACTGGGTCTATTTTCATAGAGCACGTCCGTCCAAGCGCTGCTGCGTGTCGCACCCTTACCGATGTTGCGCACAACAGCCGTGATTTGGAACGTAGTGTTTGCCTTCACCTCCGCCGGCGCTGTGACCGACACCACCGTAAGGTCTGAGCGTTTGCGTATGCTGAACGTGCGGTGTGCGCTTTCGACAGTCTCGTTGCACTCGCCATGCGCCGTAGCATACCACTCGTACGACGCGCCTTCTACGGGCACGAACGCTGTTGAGGGCGATGTCGTCTTTACTTCCTTCCACTCTTCTGCGTTCTCTGCCTCAGCATCGGTGCGGCGATAGTGGAACGTATAGCCTACAGCAGCCTGTCCGAGATTGCTGCAGCTGAGCGTAACCTGTCCGTATTCGAGCGTTGCGTTGTCAGACGGCGAACTGAGCGCGAGACTCTTCAGCAACGGCTTCACATATACCTTATATATATATGTGTACATGGCAACGCCATTAAGCTCTACGCTTACATGATACGTAACGAAATCGGTCTTGCTGCCTTCGTTCGTGAGCGTCATGGCAGGCAGATTGCCGGTGCCGGTGAGCTGATAGCCGCGTACGGTGCAGCCCTCAGTCACACTTGCCGTCCACTTCACCTTCACTTTCTCGCTGCTGCTTATAGCGGCGAACGCTTCTGGCTGCGTGCTTGCGCCAGAACAAATGGTCTGTGCCGAGAAGCGGTCTATCTCGCCGATATTTATCGCGGCTCCGTTGAGCGTAACCTGTACGTTTTCGAGCGAGATATGACGGAAGAAGTCGGTAGCCTTCTGCATGTCGGTGCTGTTGGCTGCCACGTTGAAACGCAGCGTAACGGGGTTCTGCGCTTCGTTCTTGAACGCCATCACGACGCCCGCCTTGCCCAGCTTCTCTGTCAGCGTGCTGAGCAGCGCCAGCGAGTCTGCCGACTGGAGATTGGCGTCGAACGCCTCCTTGCCGCCGGTCTTTACGTTGATGGTACCGTCGGGCGTACACTGCGACAGCAGAGAGAGCATCTCGTGCATCGACTTGAACGCACGTGCACTGTTCACAGTGGGGTCGAGTCGGTAGTCGCCGCTCGCCGACCATGTGTTGGCAGGGTTGATGATTATCTGCTGTTCGGCTGTGACGGTCTTCACTATGCCACGCGCCGTGAGACGCACGGTGTATGTGCCGGCTTCGGCGTAGCTGTGCATAGGGTTGCGCTCGGTGCTTGTAGCGCCGTCGCCGAAGTTCCATTCGAATGTCTTTGCGTTTTCGCTGCTAAGATTGGTGAACTGGGCGCGGTTCATGTATGTCTCTACAGAGAACTTCGCCTGCAGATCGCCTTCCTCGGGTGTGCTCACTACGAGTCTGCCCGATCGGTTAGTGAAGTTGATGACAGCGTCGGCAGTGGTTGTGCCTGCGATGTCGCTGAACTTCACCGTGTACACACTGTCCTTCAGCGCTTCCTGCGCGCTCACCGGTATGCGCACCACTACTCCATCGTGCTCCACAATCTGCGTTCCGCCCTCCAGACTCACGCTCAGCACACTGTCTTCCTGCGCCGCCTGAACGGTGTAGGCGTCGGTGCGCAGCGTCTTCTGTATATTGGCAACATCCACCGTCAGGTTCTTCGGCAGATGCAGCTTGAAGCTGAGCTTCTTCACGTTGCCCGTGTTCTGCATGTATATAGGCAGGAGCGTTGTCTCGCCGCGATACATAGATGTAGTTGTGGCGTAGAGGCTGTGGCGTTGCTTGCTGTCGGTAGACGGCTCGCTGGGCGACGACGGCTTGAACTCGAAATGTGCCACGAGGTGCACGTCTTCTTTGCCCATCGTTCCGTTGAACGTGCGATACTGTCCGATTATTTCGGAGCTGCCTTCGCGCGTCCAGCCCTTGAACTCATAGTTGCTTGCGTCGTAAACAGTCACACCGAACGTGTTGCCCTCTGACACCGAGAAGCCGTTGTTCTGATTGAAGCCGACAAGACCTGCGGGGTCGCACTTGAAGTAGACCTTATGCTTCGGCTTCGTCTCGTTAGGCTCAGCCGGACTGCCCGGCGTGAAGCGATAGTGGGCGGTGATGGTTTCGTCGTTCTCCGTAAAGGTATAGCTTACCGCGCGATTTGTAGATATAACCGTTCCGTCGCTTGTTGTCCAGTTGACGAACGTATAGTCGCTGTAAGTAGACGCCGTATAAGAGTAGGTTACGCCCACGGCATACTCCTTCACCTCGCTCGTCTTTATCGACGACGGGTCGTAGGCTATGGTGAGGCGGCTTGTCTTCTGATACTCGTAGTTGGCGGTGAGTGTTTCAGCGCTGTTCAGCTTGCGGTGAGTGAACGAGCTGCTCGTGCTCACCACCTTGCCCTCAGCGTCAGTCCAGTTCTTGAAGCGCCAGTTGGCGTTTCGGGCTACAGCCTTCACGTTCATATTGGCGTTCACAGCATACAGTCCGCCTCCGCTCACGGTGGCAGCCTCTGCGGGCAGGGCTTTCAGCGTCAGCTTGTAGCGTGCTCCCGGTTCGGGAGGACTGTCGGGGTTGAAGTCCTGTCCTCTCGCCACCATGCTTAGCAGCATGGCGAGGAGAGTCAGTATATATCTTGACTTGATCATAGTAGCTTTACTTTACTATTTTCTTATGATTCTGAATATAGATGCCCTTCTGGGCTGTGCTGTTCACGCGTCGTCCGTCGATAGTGTAGATGGCGTTGTCGGCGTCGGCGTCAGTAGCTACGGTGTTGATGCCCGTAGTGGGTGCCTCGAAGGTGAGCTTGAAGCGGTCGTCCAGGTATCCCTCAGCGGCGCTGAACGTGTACGGCATCTCCACCTCCACGCCGTAGTCGAGCAGCTTCACGCCCAGCTCGTCGCGGTCTACGGCGATGGTGTACGCGTCGTCGGCAGGCAGATACATGCCTAATGCCACGCTACCGTCGCGATGAGCGCCCTCGTTCACAGCCAGCTGGTCGGCACCGGCGATGGTGTATATCTGCGGAGTGCCCTCGTAAGCCATCATCTTCACGGCGTCGTTGTCTGCGCAGAAGTCGTCAGAAGCGTTGGCGTTCACTACGACGCGTGTGCGGTCGGTGCGGTCAGCGCATGTCAGCGCCACGTCTACCAGCTTGCGCTGCACCTGCTTGCTGCGTGCTGCGCGGCGCATAGCCAAAGCCGAGTGGTCGATGGTCTTGTTGATCTGTCTGCCAGCTGGCTGGAATGTGATGGCGTCTACCAGTTCGGGCTTCTGAACGAAGAATGCCTGCGACGGCATGAGCACGAATTCGTCGTCGGCAGCGCTATATGCGCTGTAAGTGCTGTTGCTGATGTTCCACACAGTGATAGGTGCTGCAAAATCCATATAGTAGATGTCGTAGAAGCAAGTGTATGGGTTGCCCACGAAGTTCCATCCTGCGTTTGCGCTCTCTACGGCAGCATACTGAACGAGCGGTGTGGTTACGGCTTCGCTGCGGAAAATGGCGTTATGTGTCTCCTCTGTAGCAGGGAATTCTACAAAAACATATTCGCTTGTGCGGAAGATATAACCCTTGCCCATGTGCAGCACAGAGTCGGCAGGCACGTCTTTCCAGTTGCCGCTTGCGCCGTTTGTAGCACGCGACTCAGAGTCGTAATAGCGTACAGCGATGCCAGAGTTCGACAACATCTTGATGTCGCTGCGCTTCACATCGAACGGCATACATACATAGTTCCAATCTCTATAAGATGAATAATACTGCAAAGTTGAAGCTGCAGATGTCATAGCGTTACAACGGCTGATAAGCGACGAAGTGTATGTGTCATCCTTATCCATACGCTGCTTATAGTTGCCGAAAGCCTGCGGGTTGTTGCCGTTTACGATGAGCGCAGAACCATAACCGAGATAGAGATCCGGCGAGTTCGGTATGCGTGCATTGCTGGTAAGCTCCAGCTTCTTGTAGAGGTTCACCTTGTCGGGCTGGTTCGGGTTTGGCTCCACCTTTGTGAACTGGCTCCAGTAGTTGTCGAGCTTGTAGCTCACCATTGCATATTCGGGAACGTAAAGCGTGACGCTTGTAGGAGAATAGAACGGTGCACTACCTACAGCAGGAGGAGCGGGCGCAGTGATATACACACGCTTCAAATTGTTTTGGTCGCTATAGAAACAATTTGATTCCAAGCTGTTGATAGAAGAACCAAGAACCACTTCCTCAAGAGCATGGCAATAATTAAAAGCATCACTTTTTATAGTAGTAATGCCGTTTCCAAACGTCACTTTCTTAATACCCGTACAACTAACAAAACTTCTTCTGTCAATTGAAGTAAGAGTTGTCAAGTCGGCTTCTTTCAGACCATAGCATTGGTAGAAACTTTCATAACCGATAGATTTGATACGTGAGAAGTTAAAACTCTCCAATTTCTGACACTTAGAAAATGCCTCCCTATCTATAGTGACTGGGACTACATCTTTAATACTTCTCAATGAATCGCAACTATAAAAAGCACGATAACCAATAGTTTTCACATTCTTGCCGCCATGCACAACAGCAAGTTTCTGACAGTAATTGAATAACGATTGACTAATTGACTCCATACTATTATTCAATGTAACGCTCTTCAGAGATTGGTTATCATAGAAAGCAGTAACACCGATGGCTCTTACACTCTCTGGTATTGTCACCTCTGTTATATAGTTTTTCTGAAACGCTTCTTTACCAATGCTGTCCAATCCTTCGGGCAACACAAGCGGACCTGTAAGGAAACGATTGTCAAAAGCATTGTCGCCGATTGTCTTGAGCTTGGTCGGGAAGTCGATGAAGTGTATCCAAGTATTAGTAAACGCACTGGCAGGTATTGTTTCTATGTCGACATTCGTCATATCTATAGCCGTAAGACCTGTCATCTTGCTTATGTCATTCCAGTCGGAAGCGTTCATCTTGCCGGAAAGACGCAGAAAACGCATCTCGGGCAAAGTATTGACATGCGACAACGCCTCTACACCAAGGGTGCCTGGGGCAGAGAGATTGATTGTCATATACTGGCTTTCTACGCTTTCAAAGCGGATGTTGCCGATAGTAAGAACTTGAGTATAGCTATCGGAAACGGAATAAGAATGATAATGGTTGTATGTAAACACATGCTCGCCCATGCCGAAGTAATATGTAGAAGTTGCTTTGGTTTTATAAGCAGTATAATTATTCACTTTTTCAACACCATCAATATACACTCTACGATAGTCGTTGCTTGAATAAGGGTCGAAGGTGAAATCGTACCTCATAATTATAGGTTTCTTAGTCGTGAACTTAATAGTAATGCTGGAAGATACGTATTGTCTCAACTTACCTATTGTACTCGACGCCATTCCGTCTGCGACGGTCCACGGGTTCGCCTCGTCGTTAGTCACTTCCGTCACCTCGATATCATCAGAGGCGGTGATGAGCGCTCGCAGCTGCTCGTCTATGGCAGCCACGGCAAATTGCAGCCCTGACAATATCAAGACCGCAAGCATGAAAATTCTTTTCTTCATATTCTGTTCTGTTTTTTGATTTGCTAATGGGTTTGGGTTTAGTTCTACTGTTGGTTGTTGCCAGACGGTGTCGGTTGGAGTTGCCCGACGGTGAAGAGCGGCGCTTACCAACCGTATTCGTACGCCGTCTCGTCGTCGTCATCGGTCTGAAAGCCGCTCTCCCAAAGGTCGCGCGACGGACTCTGCATTGGCGGCGGTGTCTGTCCGCCGCCACCTCCGCCGCCACCTCCGCCGCCGCTGGCATTGCCGCCACTGCCGATGGTGACATCGCCAGAAGCGGTGACGGGACTAATCGGACCCAACTCAATAGAGTGAATCACAGGGGTTTGATACTTCTTCTTTACTCTTTTCATTGTTATATATTGTTTCTTGTTATATACTAATCTGGTTTTTGTGCGATATGCAGGTTCAGTTTTTGCGGCTATATACTAATCAGCTCGGTGTCCTTATTGCATATTTCGAGGTCGTCGCCCTCCATGAGGTCGATGTGGTCGGTCAGCATATCCTCCACCATGTCGTACGACATACGCATGGTGTTTGGTACGCAGGCACTGGCGTACATAGCCGAGAGCAGATCCTGCTCCTCCTTCATCGTGGTGGGCGGATCGAAGTCCATCGTTATGTACGACTGGGTAGCTTTTGTGTCATGTTTGGTCTTAGTCGTCGCGTTTTGGTCGGTTGAGGTTTCAGTTGTCGGTTCTGTCTTTGTTTCGATGTTTCGTTCTGTCTTTGTCTTGATGTTCGTTGTCCTTGTTTCGTTGTTCGTTGTCTTAGTTTCGTTGTTCGTTGTCTTAGTTTTAAAAGTGTTGGTTGAGGGACGGACATTGGTGCCAGTCTGTGTTAGTCCTGTTGTGTTGGTTATGTCTGTATGTTTGGTTGAGCTACCGTCGTTTGTTGTCATATCCATTCTCATTTAGCGTGAATACTCTTTTCTTGTTTAACAGGCTTACACTCCACCGCTCTGCGCATACATATAATATATGTGTAGCACAAGAACAATATTGTGTTAAGTTTCTGCTGCAAAGTAAGCTAAAAATCTGCTAAAAGAGTAGGATATTTCTTACAAAAAATAGCCATTTTCTATCAAAACGCAGATTTCTTGCAGATTTTCGCCCTATATTTGCCATTTTTGATAATTTGAAACTCTTTCCTGTTGCGTTCGCCGTCCGATCGGATTCCGTCCGCCGTCCGATCAGATTCCGTACGCCGTCCGATCAGATTCCGTCCGCAACCCGATCAGATTCCGTTCGCCGTCCGATCAGATTCCGTTCGCCGTCCGATCGGATTCCGTCCGCAGCCCGATCAGATTCCGTACGGTGGCGGTGGGAGTTCACATCCGCTACGGATAAAAAGACTGCGCAAAAATAACAACGGATTAAGCGGCTGCCTTTAAGGGGGTGCACTTGTCTCAAGTGCACCAACCAAGCAAGCAATGCACCAACCAAGCAAGCAATGCACCAACCAAATAACAACGGAATTCCTTCTGCTTGGGAGATTTAACAGCGGATTAAACGGATTAAACGGATTTGGTGGCTGCCTTCAAGGGGGTGCACTTGTCTCAAGTGCACCAACCAAGCAAGCAATGCACCAACCAAATAACAACGGATTCCTTCTACTTGGGAGATTTAACAGCGGATTAAACGGATTGAACGGAATTCCTTCTACTTGGGAGATTTAACAGCGGATTAAACGGATGTTATTAACCGTAGCGGAGGTCTCCGGCCTCCGCAGCACCAAGTCAGACTGTAATGATTAGTACAGCAGATTGCTGCGGAGGCCGGAGACCTCCGCTACGGATGGCTGCGCACCAAAATCCGTTTAATCCGTTATTCTGCACACCCATCGAATCCGCTTAATCCGTTGTTTAAAAATTATCAGCAGTAAATCCGTTTAATCCGATTATTTACGCATCCATCGAATCCGTTTAATCCGTTTAATCCGTTGTTAATTTTGCGCACCCTCCAAAATCCGTTTAATCCGTTTAATCCGTTGTTAATTTTGCGCACCCATCGAATCCGTTTAATCCGCTGTTAAAATAACGCTCAAAGCAGATTTTGGCTGCCTTCAAGGGGGTGCACTTGTCTCAAGTGCACCAACCAAGCAAGCTGTGCACCAACCAAGCAAGCAATGCACTGACCAAGCAAATGAATGCCATCTGCTTGGTTGGTGCAGCTGAGACAGCTGCACCCCCTGGAGGTTAGTGGTTCCAAACCAATGCCATCCGCTTGGTTGGTGCAGCTGAGACAGCTGCACCCCCTGGAAGTTAGTGGCACCCCACCCTCTTACGAACAAAAAAGGGCTGAAAGCCACGTATCGCCCCACACGCAGTGGTGCAATACAGAGCTTTCAACCCATATAAAACGGTCGTCTCGTATAAAGCGGTTATCGCTTTTTCAAAGCAACCCATATCACTTTTTTCTATCCAGCCACTATCGCTTCTGCTTCATTATCGCGTCAATCTCCACGAACTCCTTGCCCATATTCAGGTTGAGGTAGATAGTGTAGAGCGGCATAGCCCACAGGTCTGAGCGTGCGGGCGCGAGCTGGCGATAAGGCTGCATATACTTAAGCGATTTGCGGTAGAGCGCAAGCATCTCTGCGCGCTCGGCACGAGTGTGCTTCGGCGCATTGTCTATCTTCACCGCCTGATTGAAGTAAGCCAGACCGGCGTTAAGATAAGCGTTGGCAGCAGCGTCGTCGGCAGCTATGACCGAGTCGCACACCTGCACGCACTCGTCGTAGCGCTTCATGGTAAGCAGCACGGCGCTCTTAGCCTCCATAGCCACCGTGCTCTTGGCGTTGACGGCGAGCGAACGGTTGCAGACGTCGAGCGCACGAACGGTGTCGCCACGCTGGAAGCGGTAGTCGAACAGATGGGGGAAGAAGTAGCCCGACGCAGGGTCGTGGGCGAAGCCTTTCTCCAACGTAGCCAGGTAGCCGACCGAGTCGGCCTGTGCGCGGTAGGTCTCAGCCTCGTACTCGAGCGTGAGCGGCAGACGCGCCGTGTCGGTCTCAGCCAGCTGCTTGTAGCGCAGAGTGGCTGCGGCGTCGTTGGCACGATAGCCGCTGTAGAGGGCGTAGAACGCCGCCGAGGGCAGGCGCTTGTCGCGAGAGGCGTACTGCTGAGTCTCGAAGAGCGGCTGTGAGGCGCAGTCGATGTACGCCGCGAAGAGCTTGAACGCGCGCGGATAGTCCTGCTTGTTGAGGAAGTAGGAACCGCCGGTATAGAGGTTCTTGCGATAGGCGTCGAGATAGTCGGCGTGCTTGCGTCGATACTTCAGCTTTATGCGCCCATCCTTATCGGGCATGGCGTCAACAGAATCGAGCGCTTCGAGCACACCGAACATACGGTAGGCGGCATCGAAGAGTTTTGCGGTGTCGGTAGACTGCTTGAGATACATCTTCTCGTTGACGTCCTCGTACTGATTCTTCACAGCGTCGAACAGCACAAGCCATATCTTCTCGTTCTGCCGGTGGGCAGAGTCGGCAAGCAGCTTGCGCATCGAGGCTTCAGCCTCAACCGCCTTGCCCGCCTTAATAGCAGATTTGGCTTGCGAGATTTCCTTCTTCTGCGCAAAGGCAGGAGCGAGGGCTACGAACGCAAACAGCGACACCAGGAATAGTTTTCTGAACATTTTATCCCGATTATAATCTACGGCATGCCCCACCTTATTATATATATAGGCAGGACATGCCGCATGAGTTAATTAATAAAAATAGAAGCTAACGGCAGATTACTTGCCACCGTTCAGACGCTCCAAGTTGTAGTTGGTGTTGTCGAGCATGTACGACCAGCTTGCACGCTGCTGGTTGGGGTCGATGTCGCGTGCCTTCTCGAAGCACTCCTTAGCCTTCTCGAAGAGAGCCTTCATCTGAGCTACGTCCTGCTGCGCAGCAGCCTTGTTGTTGTAGCAGAAGCCGAGGAAGGTGAGAGCCAGAGCGTCGTCCTTAGCTGCTGTAGCTTTCTGCAGAGTAGCGATAGCCTCGTCCCACTTGCTTGCGTTCATGAGAGCCTGACCCTTCACGAGGTTAGCCATGAAGTCGTTGGGGTTGGCAGCGAGACGCTCAGCGAGGATAGCATCCTGCTTGTCCTGCATGCCGAGAGCGCCGTAGAGCGGAGCGAGCACAGAGAAGATGTTCTCGTTAGCCTTGTCCTTGAGGTAGAGAGCCTCTACGTCCTTGAGGCAGCGCAGAGAGTCTTCCTTGGTCTTCATAGCCTGCTGCATGAAAGCCACCTTAACGCCGAGAGCCTCCTTATAAGAAGCAGTGTCGTTGAGGGCTACGTCACAATACTGGTTGGCCTTGTCCATGTCCTTCATCTGGTAAGCCAGACGAGCTGCGATGAGGGCTACGCTGCCGAGATACTCGTCGCGTGCGCCCTTGTCAACGTCGGCGAAGAGCGGAGCTGTGTAGCTGTCTACGTAAGCTGCGAAATACTTGTAAGCCACGGTCTGGTCGTCGCCCTGCAAGCCGTCCTGACCAGCGATAACAAACTGGATGCGGTTAGGCCAGATGCGGTTAGCGTTCTTCTTGCGGAACTTAGGAGCCACCTTGCCCTTAGCGTTGGGGAGCTGGTCGTACTTGTCGCACTCGAGAGCGTTGTTAAGACCGTTGAGAAGAGCGTCGTACATGCCCTGCTTGTCGTAGGTCTTGTTGCTCTTCTGACCCATCTGCTCGAGAGTCTGAGCCTCTACAGCTACGGCGTTCTCCTTGTTGAACTTGTCGAAAGAGAGGTCGACGAGCTTGTTGTAGCCCTTAGCCTTGTCTTCGTCGTTGAGCGAAGAGAGGCAAGAGTTGAGACCGCTCTGTGCCTCAGCGTAATCCTTTGCCTTAAGAACAGACTTGATGTCCTGAGCAAATGCAGATGTGGCAGTTACTGCCAGCAATGCTGCTACGAATAATTTTTTCATAACTTTGTTTGGTTTAATTGTTATTCTGTTTCTGTTGTTTGAGTCTCGGTCTGCGGAGCCTCTGTTGCCTGAACATCGGTAGCAGGGGTTGCGTTTTCGTCGTCCTTGTCGCCGCTCACTTCAGCCTCCTTCTCTGTGCTCATCACCTTGCATACGCTTGCGATGACGTCGTTCTTCTTTGAGAGGTTGATAAGGCGCACGCCCTGTGTGGCGCGACCCATGACACGACACTCCGACACGGCGAGGCGGATAGCGATGCCGCTCTTGTTGATGATCATGAGGTCGTTGTCGTCGGTGACGTTCTTGATAGCCACGAGGCGACCGGTCTTCTCGGTGATAGAGAATGTCTTCACGCCCTTGCCGCCACGGTTGGTCTTGCGGTAGTCTTCTACCTGCGAGCGCTTGCCGTAGCCGTTCTCAGACACAACCATCACGGTCTCGGTCTCGGCGTTGTTGACGACAATCATGCCCACAACCTGGTCGTCGCCGTCGTCGAGCTTCATGCCGCGCACACCGGTAGACACACGACCCATGGTGCGGATAGAGTCTTCGTCGAAGCGTACGGCGCGTCCGTTGCGGTTGGCGAGGATAATCTCGTTCTTGCCGTTGGTGAGGCGCACGTCTACCACCTCGTCGCCCTCAACGATGTTAATGGCGTTGACACCGTTGGTGCGCGGACGCGAGTAAGCCTCGAGGCTTGTCTTCTTCACGGTGCCATTCTTCGTAGCGAACACTACGTAGTGCGACTTCACGAACTCCTCATCGTTCAAGCCGCGCAGACGCAGCAATGCGTTGACAGAGTCGTCGGGCTCGATGTTGAGCATGTTCTGGATGGCGCGACCCTTGAAGTTCTTGTCGCCCTCGGGTATCTCGTAGCACTTGAGCCAGTAGCAGCGGCCCTTGCGTGTGAAGAACAGCATGGTCTGGTGCATCGTAGCCGGGTAGATGTACTCGGTGAAGTCCTGCTCGCGTGTGCGTGCTCCCTTCGAACCTACGCCGCCGCGCGACTGCTCGCGGAACTCGCTGAGCGGTGTGCGCTTGATGTAGCCCATGTGCGACACGGTGATGACAACCGGGTCGTTCGGGTAGAAGTCTTCGGCGTTGAACTCGTGCTCGTACGGCTTGATCTCCGTGCGGCGCTCGTCGCCGTACTTCTCCTTCACCTCCTGCAGGTCGTCCTTCATCACCTTCTTGCAAAGCTCAGGGTCGCTGAGAATCTGCTCGAAGTAGGCAATCTGACGCTCCAACTCCTCGAACTCGGCGTGCAACTGGTCGATGCGCAGGCCGGTGAGCTGAGAGAGGCGCATATCGACAATGGCTTTCGACTGCAGTTCGTCGAGGTCGAAACGCTTCTCGAGGTTGCGCTGAGCGTCGGACGGAGTCTTGGAAGCACGGATGATGCGCACTACCTCGTCGATGTTGTCGCAGGCGATAATCAAGCCTTCGAGGATATGGGCACGCTCCTGAGCCTTCTTGAGGTCGTACTTTGTGCGGCGTATGGTGACGTCGTGACGGTGCTCTACGAAATACTTAACGCACTCCTTAAGCGTGAGCAGACGCGGGCGACCGTTGACAAGCGCAATGCTGTTGACAGAGAACGACGACTGCATGGCTGTCATCTTGTAGAGCTTGTTGAGGATGACGTTGGCGTTGGCGTCGCGCTTCACGTCGACAACGATACGCATTCCCTGGCGACCCGACTCATCGTTGACGTTAGAGATGCCCGTAATCTTGCCCTCCTTTACGAGGTCGGCGATGCCGGCAACGAGGTCTGCCTTGTTGACGCCGTAAGGAATCTCGGTTACAACAATCTTGTCGTGGGTATCGCCGCTCTCGATCTCAGACTTTGCACGCATAACGATGCGTCCGCGGCCCGTCTCGTAAGCCTGGCGCACGCCCTGCAAGCCATATATGTACGCACCCGTAGGGAAGTCGGGCGCCTGGATGTACTGCATGAGTCCGTCGGTGTCGATATCGGGGTTGTCGATGTATGCGCAGCAGCCGTCGATAACCTCGCAGAGGTTGTGGGTAGGCATGTTGGTAGCCATACCGACGGCGATACCGTTGCCACCGTTCACAAGAAGGTTAGGTATCTTTGTAGGCATAACCGACGGCTCGGTGAGCGTATCGTCGAAGTTGGGGTCCATGTCTACGGTGTCCTTCTCTAAGTCGTCCATGATGTGCTCGCCCATCTTCGAGAGGCGGCACTCGGTGTATCGCATGGCAGCAGGAGAGTCGCCGTCAACCGAACCGAAGTTACCCTGTCCGTCCACAAGCATGTAGCGCATGTTCCAGCTCTGTCCCATACGCACCAAAGCGCCGTAGACAGAAGCGTCGCCGTGCGGGTGGTACTTACCGAGCACCTCACCAACGACGCGCGCACACTTCTTGTAAGGATTGCTGCTTGTGTTGCCGATGCCGAGCATACCGTAGAGGATGCGGCGGTGAACCGGCTTGAATCCGTCGCGAACATCAGGGAGGGCACGAGCCACAATCACCGACATACTATAGTCGATGTACGACTTCTTCATCTCCTCCTCAATGTTGATTTTCTGGACTCTGTCCAGATCAATTGTTTGATTTTCGTCCATTGATTATTATAAAATGTATTTTTTATTGCGTTTATGCAGGCGCTTCCTACAACGGAGAATCGCCTCAAATGCCCTTTATTTTCGCTGTAAGCGATTTTAGGGTTCTATTCAAGGGTGTAAAATTACAAAAAATATTTGGATTAGCAACGCTTAGAAGGCTTAAAAAACGCGTTTTAAATGATTATTACAATTTGGTTAAATCATTATTTAAATATTGTGTGTTCGGATTATTAGGTATACCTTTGCAGAAAAATAAAATAGTAACACATGTTTCATCTTTCAGAATTTATGTTTTTGGGCGGCTTCATAGTGTTCATAGCCGCCATTCTCGTGCTCGACATGCTCGTGATAGACAAGAAAGCGCACGAGGTGTCGATACGTGAGGCAGGCACATGGACTGCCATTTGGATAACACTCGCACTCGCCTTCTCGGCCTTTCTATGGTTCAAGGGCGACATGGTGCACGGCATAAGCAGCTTTGCCGACCTTAAAGCCGTGGCGTCGGCGTACGCTCCGCACCTGAAGCTCGACCCGTCGGACTTTGAGGCGAGTCTGCAGCAGTATCGCCATTATATGACGGTGAGCTATATCTCGGGATACCTTATAGAAAAGACGCTGTCGGTAGACAACCTGTTCGTGATGATGATGATATTCACGGCGTTCGGCGTGGGCAAGAACGAGTATCAGCACGTGCTCAACTGGGGCATCCTTGGAGCAATAGTGCTGCGCTTCGTATTCATCTTCCTCGGCGCAGCCATAATCAGCCGCTTCGACTGGGTGCTGCTGGTATTCGGCGGCGTACTTATATATAGTGGTGTGAAGATGTACCTCGACCGCAACAAGAAGGAGGAGATGGACGTGCAGAAGAATCCTATCGTGCGACTGCTCGCGAAGACCGGACGCATACACACACAGTTTGAGGGCGACCGCTTCTTCATACGCAAGGCAGGCCGTCTGCTCTTCACTCCGCTCTTCGTGACGGTGCTCGTGATAGAGTTCAGCGACTTGATATTCGCGTTCGACAGCATTCCGGCTGTGTTCTCGGTTTCGCTCGACCCGTATGTGGTGTTCTTCTCTAACATCTTCGCCATCCTCGGTCTGCGTGCTATGTTCTTCCTCCTGGCAGCCATCGCCGACCGCTTCCGCTATCTGAAGACCGGCGTATGCGTACTGCTGCTCTTCATCGGTGTGAAGATGCTCATTCACGAGTGGGTGGAGATTGACGCCGTGACTTCGCTCTGCATCATCCTCGCCGTGCTCGTCGTAAGTATAGGCGCATCGCTGCTGCCGCAGCGCAAGAAGGCGTAAGGAAAAAAAGATACTATCAATGGATAGGTAGCGGTGAGGGCAGCAACCAGCAGTCGAACGCTCTCTACAAGTATGTCAAGCTCGTGAACAAGGATGGTGTGGACGGCATCAACTCAGTTAACACTGCCGACAACAGCACTATCACAGAGATCTACACTCTCGGTGGCGCTCGCGTTAACAGCCTCCAGAAGGGCATCAACATCGTTCGTCTGGCTAACGGCAAGACTGTGAAGGTTATCAAGTAAACTGGATATTGAATTAAGAACGAACTCCGTTTCAGTCCGAATTAAAAGCGGATTAAACGGAGTTCGTTTTTTTTATTTGAACCAACTAAGGATTTTTAGGCTGCGTTGAATCGACAACGGATTTAACTTTGGGTGTAGTTGAATTAACGCGGATTAAACGGATTAAGCGGATTTTGGGTGTAGTTGAATTAACGCGGATTAAACGGATTAAACGGATTTTGGGTGCCTTTAAGGGGGTGCACTTGTCTCAAGTGCACCGACCGAGCAAGCAATGCACCGACCGAGCAAGAAGTGCACCGACCGAGCAAATGAATACCATCAGCTTTGTCGGTGCACTTGAGACAAGTGCACCCCCTTGAAGGCACCCACCGAATCCGATTAATCCGATTTCTTTATCTCAGCAATAGAAATCCGATTAATCCGATTAATCCGTTGTTATTTTTATTTCAGCAAAGAATCCGATTAATCCGCTTTCTTTATCTCAGCAATAGAATCCGTTTAATCCGATTAATCCGTTGTTATTTTTATTTCAGCAAAGAATCCGATTAATCCGCTTTCTTTATCTCAGCAATAGAATCCGTTTAATCCTATTAATCCGTTGTTATTTTTACTTCAGCAAGGATGCAGATATTAATCCGCTTTTTAGATTAATCCGCAGTAAAAAATCAGAACAAAAAAAGTTGGAAACAGTGTCTCTATAAGCCGGGTTCTGTTTCTCGCGCCGCATTGCTGCGCCGCGAGCCTTCTGTCATTTATCTACTACGCAAGTCGCCCTGCGTCTCCAGCATTCTACCCTCCACCGTCGCTATGGTCGGACGGGACGCCCTCAAACGATGGTATACATGAACTTGCAGCCCCCAGATGGTACAGCCCGATGATCACCCACCGGCTGGTGGTCTCTTACACCACCTTCTCACCCTTACCACACACGAGGCGTGGCGGTTGTTTTCTTCTACCGACACCTGCCGTCGCCGACAGCTTCTACTTTCGGAAGTGGGGTTCCCTGTGCTGCCCGGACTTTCCTCTCCTGCGCCTATGCACAGCAGCGACAGAACCGAGACACTGTTTCCAACAGACTGCAAAGTTACTGAAAATTGTGCATTTTGAGCAATAATCGGTTGTTTTTTTTAAATACTATTCGACTTGATGCCTAATAGTAGCGGAGGTCTCCGGCCTCCGCAGCAAGCTGAAAATACTATTCGACTTGGTGCTGCGGAGGCCGGAGACCTCCGCTACTAATAGGCTACAAATGCACTATAAAATGTTAGAAGTTGACACCCAAGCTGAGCGAGAGGCTGCGGTTGTGCGATGTATCGAACTCGTCGTGACAGATGTTAGAGAGTCCGACATCGTAGGTGAGGTCGGCGTAGAAGAGGTCGTACGTCACGCCACAACCGAAGCGCAGACCAGCGTCGAAGCGCTTGAAGTAATGGTGTGAGAAGGAGTTGGACACCTCGCGGTCGCCGAAGTTCTTAGCCTTGCCGCCCACGCCGAACGCAAAGTAGCCGCCGGCGAACGGCTGCACAGAGAAGTGCTCGTTGAGCTGTATGGCATACTTCACGACAATCGGTATCTCGAGATAGTGGAGACTGTAGGTCACCTTCTTGCCCTCATAGAGGTTCTTGCCGCCCTTCTCTACATACATCAGTCCGCTCTCGATGAACACCGGAGCCTTCGGCGAGAGCTGCATACCGCCGAACACGCCGAGGTTGAGACCGGTCTGCGTATTGCCGCCGTCGAGCGCCTTGTCGTCGGAGTCGACGGTGGTGAACGACGGACCGATGCGTATGCCCATATACACGCCGTCGATGCCGAAGCGGTCGTAGCGGTTGGCATACATGGAGTAGTCGCGGCGACTGCCGTAGTTATGGTCTCTATAGTCCTGATAGCCCTGCGCCTGCACGCCGAGCACCGATGTAAGCAGCGCCAGGGCTGCCATTAAAAACTTCTTCATTGTTCTATGTGTTTTTGATTAATGTTGCGAATTTACGATAAATTCGACTAACGACAAGAGAAAATTCCCTATAAAATGTTATGAATATCCCTATTCTGCCACATTTTAAGAATTTAGGGAAAGATTTTTTGCGGCATTCGCTTGATTTGCATCACGTTCTGCAACGTTAAACGTTTACATGTTGCAGTTATACCTTATTAATTGCGTAACTTTGCAGCGTAAAAAAGGATAACAAGTAACACATTTTATTTTTAGGATGCAAAACAAAGAATCTTTTACCAGATGGTTGCCCCTTGTAGGGCTTACCTTTGCCGTGTTCGTGTTCAACACCTCCGAGTTTATGCCTATCGGCCTGCTCACCGACATAGCCACCGACCTTAATATCAGCGAGGCGCGCGCCGGTCTGCTCATATCGGTGTACGCCTGGGTGGTTGCTATAATGTCGCTGCCGCTGATGATAATGGTGTCGAAGATGGAGCTAAAGCGGCTTCTGCTCTCCATTATAGCCCTGTTTGTTGTGAGTCATGTTGCATCGGCATTTGCCGAAGGCTATTACACACTGATGCTCTCGCGCATTGGTGTGGCGTGCGCCCATTCTATATTTTGGTCGATAGCTCCGCCACTTGCCGTACGTACCGTGCCCGACGGAAAGCGTGCCTTAGGACTGAGCGCCATTGCCACCGGTTCGTCGGTAGCCATGGTCGTAGGTCTGCCGCTGGGTCGTGTGGTCGGACTTTATGTAGGCTGGCGAATGGCGTTCATGAGCATCGCCATCATCTCCGCCCTCATCTTCGTGTTCATACTCGTGGTGTTCCCCAAGCTGCAGAGCCGTGGCAAGTTCGCCTTCAAGGAGCTTCCGGCGCTGCTGCACAACCGCGTGCTGCTGGGCGTGTTCATCATGTCGGTGCTCTTCGCTACAGCCCACTACACTGGCTATAGCTACATCGAGCCATTCCTGGGCAAGGTGGCAGCCATGGCGCCCGACACCGTGACGCTGGTGCTCATCGTGTTCGGCGGTTCGGGCATGTTCGGCAGCATAGCCTTCTCAAAATACTATATGTCTAACCGCCGCCGCTTCATGCTTGCCGTCACGTTAGGTCCTGCCTTGTGCATGCTTCTGCTGCAGGCTGCGGCTACGGGCATGGCGTACATCCTCGCCGTCTGCATCTTGTGGGGAGCCATGGCTACGGCGTTCAACATAGCCTTTCAAGACAACACCATACGCTTTGCGCCGGAGAACGCCACGTCGATAGGCATGTCTATCTTCTCGGGCATCTTCAACCTCGGCATAGGCAGCGGTGCATACATAGGCGGACTGGTGGTGAGCCGACTATCTATAGAATATATAGGTTATGCTGGCGGAGCTATCGGTATTATTGCTACACTTTACTTGACACTGCGCTATTTCCCCAACATGAGACGCAGGGAGGCGGCAGATATAAAACAAAAGTAAAAAACGAGCATTTGTTTTCTAACAGCCGTTAATATGTTAAATTGTAGTGTTAAAATGGGATAAAGATGCATGTCAATTTGTCAGATTAACAATTTTTGCGCCTAAATTTGCAACCACGAAAACAGAAACGCTGTTGTTTTAACACCGCTCGGCTCACACGAACGGCAATGTGTCAAACCGGACGACAGCGTTAAGTAGGTCGCAAACGATTAGAAAACAATAACAAACAAGAAAATAAACAGAACTATGAAAAAGTATTCTAAGTATTTTGTTGTGGCAATGAGCGCTCTTGCCTTTGCCTTCTCTACAGGAACATTACTAAAGGTGAACGCTACGCCGGCTACATCGGCTGCCGTGCCTGCCCAGCCCGTCGACTTGACGTACGCAGCAGAGAAGTCGCTGCCGTCGGTGGTGCATATCCTCAGCACAAAGAACTCGAAGGTGCAGACCGTAGAGGTGGAGAGCGACCCGTTCTCCGACTTCTTCTCTGATCCGTTCGGCTTCTTCGGCAACCCGCAGGGCAACGGCGGCAAGCAGAAGCGCAGCGTGCGCACACCGAAGCAGCAGGGATCTGGCTCGGGCGTCATCATCTCTACCGACGGCTACATCGTTACGAACAACCACGTGGTGGCTGACGCCGACGAACTGACCGTTACACTCAACGACAACAAGGAATACTCGGCTCGCATCATCGGCACCGACAAGGCGTCTGACCTGGCGCTCATCAAGATCGACGGCAAGAACCTGCCGGCTATCACCATCGCCAACAGCGACGACATCAAGGTGGGCGAATGGGTGCTCGCCGTGGGCAATCCGTTCAACCTTACCAACACCGTTACGGCGGGCATCGTGAGCGCTAAGGCTCGTTCGCTCTATCAGAACGGCGTGGAGTCGTTCATACAGACCGACGCCGCTATCAACCCCGGTAACTCGGGCGGCGCACTCGTCAACACTCGCGGTGAGCTTATCGGCATCAACGCCATGCTCTACTCGCAGACTGGTTCGTTCAGCGGCTACGGCTTCGCTATTCCTACCTCTATCATGAACAAGGTGGTAGCCGACCTGAAGCAGTACGGCACCGTGCAGCGCGCGCTCATCGGCATACAGGGTCAGGACGTGAAGAACTATGTTGACGCCAAGAAGGACAAGGGCGAGGACGTAGACCTCGGCACAATGGAGGGCATCTACGTAGCCAAGGTTTCTGAGGAGAGTGCGGCTGAAGAGGCTGGCATGAAGGAAGGCGACGTCATCACTGCTATCGACGGCAAGCCGGTGGGCAAGATGGCAGAACTGCAGGAGGTGCTCGCAAAGAAACGCCCGGGCGACAAGGTGACCGTCACTTATCTGCGCGACAAGAAGAAGGCTACAAAGACCTTGACGCTGAAGAACGAGAAGGGCAACACGCAGGTCGTAAAGAAGGCTGACCTTGACGTGCTCGGTGGCAACTTCCGCGCCGTTACAGACGCCCAGAAGGAGCAGCTGAACATTGGCTATGGTCTGGAGGTGCTGAAGGTGAACGCAGGCAAGCTGAAGAACGCAGGCATCACAAAGGGCTTCATCATCCAGCGCGTCAACGACAACGCAGTGAAGACCATCGAGGATCTGCAGAACGCCGTGAAGGATGCTTCTACAAGCAAAGACCCCGTGCTCTACATCCAGGGCGTTTATCCTACCGGCAAGAAGGCTTACTTCGCAGTGCCGCTTGAGGACTAAACAATAGAAGGAGGGTGTGTCAAAACTCCCGATATAAATAACAAAAAACTCGTTGTACGTTC
>ERZ791902.483-NODE-483-length-29018-cov-67.206816_pt1 | contig 29018 bp, 22 predicted proteins | sample MGYA00510149_ERZ791902 | MGnify/ENA primary metagenome ERZ791902 (study PRJEB30046, sample SAMN00792060) | human gut metagenome | study: EMG produced TPA metagenomics assembly of the A metagenome-wide association study of gut microbiota in type 2...
TCAGCAATTCAAGCAAGCTTGATTGCATTCGCCTTGCACGATGATTCAGCCCGCCTTTGCTAAATCCGAAACTTCAGGCCTATAGTCTTTCGTTCGTCTTTTTTTATTTCGGCTGCAAAGGTAGGGCGAATGTAGAAAGTGGACAATCCTTATAAATGTGGAAGAAAGGCGACCTTAGGGTAAAAAAATATCGTATTTTTGCAATTTGTAAAAAGAACTCAAATAAATGAAATTACGATTACATACTCTTCTTATTATATGTTGTGCGCTATTGAGCACACCACGTGTAAGTGCACAGATAGACTCCTTGGTGTTTATTGCCGATAGTGCGCGCGTACAACCCGAGGCGAAGGGCGAACTGCGTGTGAGTATTGACGCGTTAGCCTTCTTTCGCGACAATGAATACAATAGTGCTGACGTGACGAGAGGTTACACGCTCCCTGGTATGTGGCTCATGTCCACCGTTAGTTATCAGCCCTTGCGCAACTTACGCATGGAAGTCGGAGCTTATATGCTCCACTATTGGGGAGCCAACACCTATCCTAATGCCAACTATACCAATTTGGCTGAGGCTGAGTCGCAGGGCACTTCAAAGGCTTTTCACTGTACCCCTGTGTTTAGAGCCAATTTACAAATTGACCCACACGTAAACGTTGTGCTCGGCTCCCTTTATGGACGTTCGGCTCATGGCTTAGTAGAGCCTCTTTATAATCCTGAAATGAACCTCACCGCCGACCCTGAGACGGGATTGCAAGTATTATGGCGCAACCATTGGTTGAACTTTGATGCGTGGGTGAATTGGCAAAACTTTATCTTTAAGAATGATGATGAACAAGAGCGCTTCACTTTTGGCCTCTCCACTCGTTTTCTCCCCTCACGTTCTGTAGCGCGTGTGCAGTGGTACTTACCCCTACAGTTGCTGATGCACCATCGTGGAGGAGAAATTAATCCATCAGCGCCCAATCGGGGTGTAAAGACTTGGCTCAACGCAGCAGCTGGCGTAGGAATGAAGGCCCCGCTACGGACACGAGTGCCTGTTACGTTGGGAGGTGAAGTAACGGCTACGTACTTTAGCCAGCAAAAGGGTACGGATCTACCCTTTGACAGCGGCTATGGTCTAATGGCAAAGGCCGAAGCACGCATTTGGCACTTTGGCCTAACAGTTGGCTATTGGCAAGCGCATCGTTTCATCTCTGTGTATGGCAGTCCGCTGTTTGGCGCGGTGAGCAATAGTAAGAGCAACACCACCATTGACCGTCCTCACATGGCCTTTGCCCACTTAGAGTATGCCCAATCATTGGGTCGGGGTTTCTCGTGGGGGGTACAAATTGATGCTGACCAACATTGGCAGCGGGGCATTCACAATCGGACAGAGAATGTTTATACAACCCCCTCTTCGACCACCGACTTTGCAGCAGGCATCTTCCTACGCATGACACCAAGCTTCTTAATCAAAAAGTTCGGAGCGAAGTAATTAATTTGAGGTAGCCTTACCACAACTCAAAAGTTTTTATTACTTTCGCAATCCGTTACGGCTTAAAAGAGTCGGAAAGTAAACACAGGAAACATCAAAAACTTAAAATGAATACTAACAACACAAGCAAGACGCATGAGGGTTTGGCCCAAGGCATGACCAACATTTATGACGAAGTAAACACTTCAGTAGCTTCGGCTATTAAGCAAGACTTATTGGCTCACTTTGGTAAGGGCCTCTATTATCACCTCAAGAATGGAGAGAAACCTATTAATCCTGAGCAACAAGCTTTCATCGCAGCTACTTTCGTAAAGCATGGTGTAACTACCCCTCCCGTTTACGATAAGGTGTTGTAATATCCTACTACTCCTCTCTCTCAACGAAAAAGGCTACCCTCGCCAAGCGAATGACTTGGCGAGGGTAGCCTTTTTATTTTACTTAAGATGATGTTTATTGCTGTCTGTTTGATAAATTGCAGTTTATCTGCCTAATTGGGGGGCGGGTTAATTGGGGGGCGGGTTTTTAACCCGCGGCAGCAGCAGGCTTGAACATCTACCTATAGTCGCTAAGCGACTATAAGCATTCTGCTGCTGCCGCGGGTTACAAACCCGCCCCCCAATTAGGCAGATAGATTGCAGTTTACAGAATGTCCTAAATAGGCATTGGCTTACGTATATTTTACCAATGGTGTTTTTTGCTTTCATGTTTCATTTTTATGTTTCAACCTATTGATTATCAATTCTTTTGAAGGCTGAAACATACGACTTCTATGTTTCATTTTTGGTTTCAATGTTTCATTCTAAAAACACTGAGGGAGAAAAACAAAAACACTGAGGGAGAAAAACAAAAACACTGTGGGAGCGATTTAAAAACACTGAGGGAGCGTGAAAGTGCTCCCTCAGTGTTTTTTAAAATGAAACATGGAACTAAAAATGAAACATTAAAGTCGTATGTTTCATTTTCTGAAATGATTGATAATCAATAAGTTGAAATATAAAAATGAAACATGAAAGATAAATCAAAGGTTTTGAAAACGTATAGAGATCTTGTGCGATAAACTGCAATTTGTCGGCCTAACGAGAATGAACATTAACGAAAAAATTAACGAAAAAATTAATGAAATAATTAATGTTCAATTAATGATAATTAATGTTCAAAACAAAGCGCGAAGCGCATAACATAAATAGTTAACGTTTAAGTTTAGGCGCGCTTCGCGCTTTGTTTTGAACATTAATTATCATTAATTGAACATTAATTATTTCATTAATTTTTTCGTTAATTTTTTCGTTAATGTTCATTCTCGTTAGGCCGATAAATTGCAGTTTATCTGCCAAAAGAGTTAAGTTTCAAGCCATATTTGTCGTCGTATTGCTTCTGCAAACGAACGAGTTCGTTCATGAGGCGCTTTGTAATCTTCTCTGTGCCCTTCTGGCCATAGATGTTGTGCATCTCGTGTGGGTCTTTGTTTAAGTCATAGAGTTCCCACTTATTGATGTCGTTGTAGAAGTGAATGAGCTTGTAACCATCAGAGCTACGTACACCATAGTGACGCTTAACAGCGTGTTCGGCCGGATATTCGTAGTAGTGATAGTAAATGCTCTTACGCCAATTCTTGGGGTGCTTGCCTTGCAACAAGGGTAAGAGAGACTCACCCTGAATGTCAGAGGGAATAGGCGCACCTGCTAATTGTAAGAAGGTAGGTGCATAGTCAATGTTCTGTACCATTTCCTTCACTTCTCCACGCGTGTTGAAGCCCTTCGGCAGACGCATGACGAGTGGGGTGTTGAGCGATTCTTCGTACATAAAGCGCTTGTCAAACCAACCATGTTCGCCCATGTAGAAACCTTGGTCAGAGGTGTAGACTACGAGCGTAGAGTCTAATAGTCCGGCTTGCTTCAAGTAGTCGAGTGTACGGCCAATGTTGTCGTCAAGGCTCTTTACTACCTTTGCGTAGTCGCGCATGTAGCGTTGGTACTTAAACTCGGCGAGTGCTTTGCCCGTGAGGTGACGATTGTTGAAGTCGACGGCCAAAGAGTCGTAGAAGTAGTCGTACTCTGCGCGGTCGCGTGTGTCGAGGCGACCTACCATGTCTAAGTAAGTGTCGGTAAGGCGAGTTTTAGCACCAGGTGTGAACATCTTCGTGTCGTACACGATGTCCATGTGTTTGTCGATCTGCATCTCCGCTGTCTTAGCCGCATCACGGCCTTCGTAGTTGTCGTAGAAGTTGCTGGGCAATGCAAACGTCTTGTCCTCATACTCACGTAGGTACTTCAACTCGGGCAACCACGCGCGGTGGCAAGCCTTGTGGTGAATGAAGAGAATGAAAGGTTTCGACTTGTCGCGCTTGTGCTCCATCCAGTCAATGGCCTTATCGGTGATGATATTGGTCACGTATCCCTTCTCACGCGTAGTCGAGCCGTCCATGTTGATAAAGTTGGGGTTGTAGTAATCACCCTGTGCTGGCAGAATGTTGAAGTAGTCAAAGCCTGTCGGGGTGCTTACTAAGTGCCACTTACCCACGATAGCGGTTTGGTAACCAGCCTTTTGTAAGAGTTTCGGCATGGTCTGTTGCGAACCGTCGAAGATGCCGTGCTCGTTGTTTGTAAATCCATTCTTGTGGCTGTGCTTACCCGTAATCATACAAGCACGGCTGGGGCCTGAGAGAGAGTTGGCCACGTAAGAGTTGACAAACTTTACGCCGTCGGCTGCAATGCGGTCGAGGTTAGGCGTTTCGACAAATCGATTGTCGTAGCAGCTCATCATCTGTGCCGTGTGGTCGTCGGTCATGATATAGACAATATTATAATGACCTTGTGCGGCAGCCGCTGCAGGGAATAATATAGGAGCTAATAAAAGCAGATTTTTCTTCATACGATAGGAAGTAAAAAGAAACGAGTTGACACATTATGCAGCCCATGTGTGTGCGTTGCATAATCGACAACTCGTTAATTATAATTATTAGTTGTGTGTGATTCGTTTATCTATTCGTCAACGAGTCATTCTTATTTCTTCTGTGTCATATTATAGACGATGTCCATAATTTGCTTGCCAAGTGCATCGGCTTCCTCCATGGTGTGAGCCTCAGAGTAAACGCGGATAATCGGTTCGGTGTTGCTCTTACGTAAGTGTACCCACTTATCAGCGAAGTCGATCTTAACACCATCGATGTCGGTTACCTTCTCGTCCTTGTAGAGTTCCTTCACCTTCTGCAGGATAGCAAAGATGTCGGTAGTTGGGTCGAGGTCGATACGGTTCTTAGCGATGTAGTATTGAGGCAGCGTGTCGCGCAACTCAGTAGCACGCATACCCGTCTTAGCCAAGTAAGTAAGGATAAGAGCGATACCTACCAAAGCGTCGCGGCCAGAGTGAGCAGCGGGATAGATGACACCGCCATTGCCTTCACCACCGATTACGGCTCCTGTCTCCTTCATCTTCGTTACAACGTTTACTTCGCCTACGGCAGCAGCTGCGTAGTTGCAACCATACTTCTCGGTTACGTCGCGCAGACCGCGAGTAGAAGAGAGGTTTGAAACCGTTGGGCCAGGAGTGTGTTGGAGAACGTAGTCAGCGCAAGCTACGAGGGTGTTCTCTTCACCAAACATGGTACCGTCCTCGCAGATAAGTGCCAAACGATCAACATCGGGGTCAACTACGATACCGAGGTCGTGACGGCCTTTGCGCAAGAGGTTGCGAATCTCGCCCAAGTTTTGCTTCAAGGGCTCTGGGTTGTGGGCGAAGTTACCAGTAGGCTCTGTGTTCAAACCTGTAACTTCTGTTACGCCGAGCTGACCTAACAATTTAGGAATGATGATACCACCGACAGAGTTTACCGTATCGATAGCTACGGTGAAGTGAGCGCGGCGAATAGCTTCGATGTCTACCAATTCGAGATCCTTTACCAACTCGATGTGGCGCTGGTCGTAGCTAAAGTTCTTGGTGTAGCAGCCGAGGCTATCAACGTCAGCAAACTCGAAGTTGCAGTTATTAGCCAAGCGTACTACTTCTGAAGCCTCTGCGGGGGGGAGGAATTCGCCCTTTTCGTTGAGGAACTTCAATGCGTTCCACTGACGGGGGTTGTGGCTGGCAGTGATGATGATACCACCGCAAGCGTGCTCCATCGTAACAGCTAACTCAGTGGTAGGAGTTGAAGCCAAACCGATGTTGACTACATCGAATCCCATACCCATCAATGTACCACATACTACGTGGCTTACCATTTCGCCTGAGATACGTGCATCACGACCTACTACGACTTTGCGACGGAATGAACGGCTTACAACGTTCTCGCGCAAAGCGGCAAATGCTGAAACAGACTTGGCAATGTCGACGGGGTTTAAAGTATCACCCGTACGGCCTCCGATAGTACCACGAAAACCTGAGATGGATTTAATCAGTGTCATAGTATCTTTTCTTTATAAAGAGTTTTTATTATTTTGAGCAACAAAGGTAGTGCAAATGCATTGTATAAGAAAGAAAAAAGCGTTTTTTTTGTGCATTAGAGTTAATAAAACGCACTATGAGTGCTTAACGAAAATAAAAGTTGTACTTTTGTAGAACCTCCATTTGAAAATCATACATTTTGAATAATATGAGTACGCTTGAAAAGATTTTTGCAGAGAAACTATTGAATGTTAAGGCCATTAAGTTGCAACCTGAGCAGCCCTTTACTTGGGCCAGTGGTTGGAAGTCGCCTTTCTATTGTGACAACCGCAAGACGTTGGCTTTCCCCGCATTGCGTAGCTTCGTTAAGTTGGAGTTGAGTCGCATCGTGGCAGAGAAGTATCCTGAGGCTGATGCCATTGCAGGTGTGGCTACGGGTGCTATTGCACAGGGAGCTTTGGTGGCCGATGCTTTAGGTTTGCCTTTCGCTTACGTGCGTTCGAAACCCAAAGACCACGGCATGACCAACCTCATTGAGGGTGACTTGCAGAAGGGCATGAAGGTAGTAGTGATTGAGGACCTTATCTCAACGGGTGGTAGCAGCTTGAAGGCTGTTGAGGCTTTGCGTCAACATGGTTGTGAAGTGATTGGCATGGTAGCCAGCTACACGTATGGCTTCCCCGTAGCTGAAGAGGCTTTCAAGGCAGCCAACGTCGAACTTACTACGCTTACCAACTATGAAGCAGTAGTCGAGGTGGCTTTGCAAACGGGCTACATTAAGCAGGAGCACGTCGATCTCTTACACCAATGGCGTGCTAACCCAAGCGAATGGGGTAAGTAACAATGGGGCCTCACCCCCTAGCCCCCTCTCCTTGAGGAGAGGGGGCTAGGGGGTGAGGCCTCATTTGTACGTTTGATGTAGATACTGTCCGTGTTTGATTGTATTCTTGCCATACTGAATGGCAAAGTGGGGACAGTGATGTAAGCAGCGCAGACAAGCCACACATTCCGTTTTCTGCCATTCGGGTACGTGCTGTTCATTAAGTTGGATAGCCGACGCGGGGCATTGTCGCGCACATAGTCCGCAGCCAGTACAACGGTCGTTGATGACGTGGAAGTGTTTCGTGCGTCGTGCGGAAGGGTACAACCACGTTTCGAACATAGAGATGAAATGAGGAAGAGTCGACCAATGCCGACGGCCATTCTTACGTTCTTTTATTTGTGCGATTACATTTTTTATTTCCGTTTCTGCTTGAAGGATCCGCTTCAAGCAACGTTCTTTATTCGACACGTCGAACATCGGTGTCCACACATCTACCATGCGCACCCCGAAGTTGCCATTCAGTGTTATTCCTTTCTTACTTAGCGATAGCCGTAGTTGTTGGTGTACTTCGCCCAACGAAGTGCCAAAGGTTACGATGTCGTAAACGTAGGCAGGCTTTTCGCCTTCAAGTGTAAGCAGTTCAACGAATTGGCGCACAATCGTAGGAAGTCCCCAAAAGTAGACGGGAAAGACAAAACCTATGCTAATATTCTTAGAAGTTATATTAAACGTAAGATTTTTTTGTTCTAAGCATTTATCAATCTCGTTTACTTGAGCGTGTAAAGTCTCTGCCACGCACTGTGCCACGTGCAAACTATTGCCCGTAGCCGAAAAGGTAAATATAAGGTTATTGTTAACTTTCATCGTTTTTGTTTGCAAAGATAGTGCAAGGTGAGCGCATAACGTCAAGTTTACTTGAACGTTATGCCGAACCGCAGCCTATTTTATGTAAAGATAGTGCAAGGTGAGCAGCAATTTATCGGTCTAATTGGGGGGCGGGTTTTTAACCCGCGGCAGCAGCATGTTGTAGATATTCAAAGCATTCTGCTGCTGCCGCGGGTTACAAACCCGCCCCCCCAATTAGGCAGTTATCCACACAATTCGTTACAGAACCATAAAAGAATATGTCTATAATACCATAAATTACAAAGAGTTTGTATCTTCGCTTGTCATTCCGAAAACCATTATGATAGAAACGAGACAAGGCGTAACCCAACATCGAGGCTATGTGAGATGGAGCTTTGGACAACTTCTCATAGCTTTCTTACTACTTTCAGTTACACTGGGAGTTGCCATTGGGTGTGTCATAAAGTCTACTCACACCCTTCGCAACGTAACGCTGACCGAGCAACAGATACATCGGCAGCGGCGTGCAACTAATAAGTTGCTAACCGAACTCCTCAATGCCAGCAATCAAGCTGAAATGGCCACCCTACAATACGCTGACAATGAAGAGACGGAACGATACCTCACAGCAGCAAAAGCTGTTGACAAAGCCGTTCGACAACTTAGCGCCGAAGTGACCGACTCGACGCAACGCTGCCGAATAGACTCATTGCAAGTTCTCGTCTGGCTCAGACGTGACGGCACTATCAACCTTATCAATACACTCCGAAAAGAGAACAAGCGGGGTGATAACTTACAAAAGCAAATTGACCGACTACACAACGAACAACGCCTCCTAAAAGTGAACGTTGATATGCCCGTTCTTGAACAAGGTGAGAGAGTGGTCATCGAACGCCGCAAACGAGGCTTCTTTCGTCGCCTCGGCGATGCTTTCAGACGTGCTAAGGATGATACCATAAGTACCCACATCACTCAACACGAAAGAGTGGTTGATACCACGCACGCAATGGTCAACATTGCCGACACGATGGCGAACCTTTTAGCCAATGTACACCACCACTTGCAACGCGACGATCAGTTGCAGTCAAGGCGCGTGTATCGCAAGTCTGACGAACTTCGCACGGCTTCAACCTTGCTATCCGCCCGCATGACAAACCTCATTGACAACTTTACCCTTGAGCAACAACGTATCATCAGTGACGTCGTAAGCAATGAGCGTCGTGAGCGAAGTAGTGCCGCCCTTGTACTAAGCTCGATGGCACTACTTTCTGTCATCATTTCGGCCTCTCTCTTAATATGGCTGTATCGTAATATCAAACGAGCCAATCACTATCGCACAGCGTTAGAAGAAGAAAAGTTACATACGGAGCAACTTATGGAGCGCCGTGAGCAGCTCTTGCTCACCATATCGCACGACATAAAGGCACCTATTAATAGCATCATTGGCTATCTAAAACTACTACCACAAGACGAAGTGCAAAATCGCAATGAACTTAAAGCCATCGAGGCCTCTTCCCAACACTTACTTCATCTGGTCATGAGCCTCTTAGACTATCATAAGTTGGAGGTGGGAGGCATTACTTTACACAAGGAAGCGACCAACATTCTTCAGCTCTTACACACCGCTTTTGATGCTTTTCGTCCCATTGCCCAGAATAAACGACTTGAGTTGACATTTACCAATGACTTGCCATGCGATCTGTCAATTCGTACTGATGCCTTTCGCCTACGTCAAGTCGTTGACAACTTATTGAGCAATGCCATTAAATATACCGCAGAGGGACAGGTGACGTTAGCTATATGGCGGAAAGGCGAAGCGCAAGGTGAACTATACATTTCTATTCAAGACACTGGCTGCGGACTTTCGCCCCATGATATTGATCGCATATTCCTACCATTTACACGTGTTAAGGGTAGCGAAGGACAAGAGGGTACAGGGTTGGGGCTGAGCATTACACGACAACTTGTCCACCTGTTAGGCGGAACGCTGCACGTTACCAGTCAGCTGAACCAAGGGAGCAACTTCACACTATGTCTTCCATGCGCCTTTGCGAAACAAGAACGACAAGAAGAAGGTAATGAGCCGTCACTCACGCACCACTCCAACATGAGCGTAGCCATAATTGACGACGACACCTTACAACTGCAGCTCACCGAGGCGATGCTTCACAACGTATTGCCTCAAGCGACTGACGTCGTTAGTTTTACGCAGCCTGATGCATTATTTAAATGGTTGGACGAAGGGCATCGCCCCACGTTCTTACTGACCGACATTGAGATGCCTTCACTCACAGGTTATGAACTGCTCCATCTACTGCGACAGCATGAAGATACAAGTCATGTGCCTGTCGTGGCGATGACCTCACATCTGTTAGTCCCTATAAGCGACTTTAAGCAACACGGCTTTACTGATGTCCTATTCAAACCTTTTACTCAAAACGATTTAATACGTTTATTTCAGCAAGAGACCAAGAACGATCCACCTGCTCCTTCTGGCTCAGACGCTACGTCTATCGTTCCCTCCTCTCAGCTATCGCCACTCTTAGCATTTGCTGAGGGAGACGAGCGGGCTGAAGAAGCTATTTTACAACAATTTAAGAAAGACTGCGAGCAGCACCGCACCCAACTACAAGCGGCAATTAGCCTGCACGATCGCACCACGCTCTGTAAAGTAGCACATAAAATGTTGCCCACCTTTACGCTCATCAGTTCACACATAGTGTCAACACTGCAACGACTTGATGCACAACGTGACGACCAACGTTGGAAAGAAGAAGACGGGCAACAAGCAGAAAGTATAATCAACGAAATAACCCATATATTGCAAGACAAATGTCTATCCCAATATTAATTGTTGAAGACGACCTCACATTTAGCACCATGCTTAGCACATGGTTGCGCAAAAAAGATTTTGAGGTTAACGCCGTTTCAAGCGTATCAGCTGCCGTTAAGGCACTTACGCAGACTGATAAGGAGACACCACAATTAGTCTTATCCGACCTACGACTGCCCGATCACGATGGGCTTTACCTCTTGGCGTGGATGCGCAAGCAAGGGTTCGCTCAGCCTTTCATCGTTATGACAAGCTATGCTGAAGTGCAAAACGCTGTTGAAGCCATGAAGCTGGGGGCTACTGACTACATTAGCAAACCCATACAACCCGACCTCTTGCTGCAAAAGATGAAAGAGGCATTACGCTCAGCCTCTCTTTCTTCCCTTCCAACTACTACCATTCAATCAAAGGTGGAAAATATCACTGCTACAACTTCTGCCTCTTCGACGTCTGCAACTTCTCACCCTGGCATTGAGGGACACTCCCCCGTTGCCCAAGACCTTTATCGATTGGTAGCACTCGTTGCGCCAACACCTTTATCTGTCTTGATTAATGGAGCAAGCGGAACGGGCAAGGAATATGTGGCACACCGCATTCACGAGCTAAGCAAACGTGTCAATGGCCCCTTTGTGGCCATTGACTGTGGAGCACTGACGAAGGAGTTGGCAGCCTCTGAACTATTCGGCCATACCAAGGGAGCCTTTACGGGAGCTTTAAATAATAAAGTGGGAGCTTTCGAACAGGCACAAGGCGGAACGCTCTTTCTTGACGAAGTGGGCAACTTGAGCTATGACGTGCAGGTGCAACTCCTGCGAGCCTTGCAAGAACGGCGTATTCGCCCCGTGGGCAGTGCAGAGGAGCGAAGTATTGACATTCGTCTCGTCTGTGCGACAAATGAGAATATGACTGAAGCCATTACGCAAGGACGATTTCGTGAGGACCTCTTTCACCGCATCAATGAGTTTACACTTCACATGCCTCTATTGCGCGAACGAGGGAGAGATATTATTGAGTTTGCCCACTATTTTCTACAACAAGCTAACCATGAGTTAGGTCGCCACATCACCCACCTCAGTCCCGATGCTGAGCAGGCCTTATTGCAATACGCATGGCCAGGCAACTTGCGCGAAATGCGCAACATCATCACGCGTGCAGCACTACTAACAGAAGAGGGCAACACGCTTACTTCTACACAACTGCTTCTGCCTAATCCCCCAAGTTCTATCACTATTTCCAACTCTCTTTCGCTCAAAGTATCGCAATCGGACGAACTATCGCGCATTCAAGAAGCACTACAAATTACAGGGGGCAACAAAAGTCGCGCAGCTAAATTACTTGGCATCGATCGCAAAACGCTCTACAATAAATTGGCACAATTAGAGGATAAGGAATAAATTCCACACGTTAAAGTGTGGAATTGTTCCACATACGCCACACTATTTTCCACACTTTCCACATATCCCCATTTTTGGCCGTAAAAGCATAAGTTCTTTATTTTCAATGACTTAGGTGTTAATCCTACTTTTTGGCACGCCCATTGCGCTTTATAAGGCAGAAACGAACATTACAAAACACAAAAACAAAAAATAAGATTATGAAAAAGTTCACTATTTCTGCCATCATGGCAATGGGAGTTGTTGTATTAAGTAGCGCAGCTTTTGCAGGAACTACTTCAGTCAACTATCGCGGTATCGCAAGTGGCTCAGCCCTTGCTGCTGACACTGTCGTACCGAACGACACGGTCGTACCTGAACAGAAGGACACCGCCAAGAGCGAACCCGTCAAGACTGAGACTGACCCCGTACAGTTTGCCCTCAACGACACGGTCGTACCTGAACAGAAGGACACCGCCAAGAGCGAACCCGTCAAGACTGAGACTGACCCCGTACAGTTTGCCCTCAACGATACGGTCGTACCCGAACAGAAGGACACTGTTGCTCCTAAGAAGTAATCTGAAGGTGAAGGCCAAAATCTGGTCGACACATTGACTCCCGCAAAGAGTTTATAAGAATAAGTTGTCCACACGATAAAGTATATTTATCGAACAGATAGGAACACATTAAGGCGCGCTTCGCGCTTTGGCTTTTGAACATTAATGTCTCATTAATCGACCATTAATCTTGTTCGTTAATCTTTCCATTAATCTTGTTCTATAGTCTACCATTGAACAAATACTCTTCTTATGTATTTAATGGAAAGATTAATGAACAAGATTAATGAATAGATTAATGAAAAAGATTAATGGTCAATTAATGAGACATTAATGTTCAAAAGCCAAAGCGCGAAGCGCGCCTTAACGTTCCTTCGCTCGCCAAGTTAGGCTGCGGCACGGAAGAGCAAAATGAAAGTTTTTTGACTTTCATTTTGCTCTTCGCTCACCTTGCACTAACTTTGTTCCCAAATAAGTAAAAACACAATGGAATATAACTTTATCGATATTGAAAAGAAGTGGCAAAAAACTTGGGCCACCGAAAAGACATACCATGTTGAAATCGATGAGAATAAGAAGAAATTCTACGTACTCAACATGTTTCCCTACCCCTCAGGCGCTGGCCTTCACGTAGGTCACCCCTTAGGCTATATTGCTTCTGACATCTATGCACGTTATAAGCGCTCATGTGGCTATAACGTGCTCAACCCTATGGGCTATGATGCCTACGGATTGCCCGCAGAACAGTATGCTATTCAGACAGGACAGCACCCTGCCGTAACGACTGAGACGAATATTGCTCGCTATCGCGAACAGTTAGATAAGATTGGCTTCTCTTTTGACTGGGACCGCGAGGTGCGCACTTGCGATCCTCAATACTACCACTGGACACAGTGGGCCTTCGAACAGATGTTCAACCACTTCTATTGTAAGAAGTGTCAAAAGGCGGAGCCTATTAGCGAACTTATCAAACACTTCGAAGAGAAAGGTAGCGAGGGCACTGAGGATTACGCCCAAAGCGAAGAACTCCACTTCACCGCTGAGGAGTGGAAGCAGATGAGCGACGTAGAGCAACAACAAGTGTTGATGAACTACCGCATTGCTTACCTCGGCGAGACAATGGTCAATTGGTGTCCGAAGCTCGGCACGGTGTTGGCCAACGATGAGGTCGTAGACGGTGTGAGCGAACGCGGTGGCTACCCCGTTGTACAGAAGAAGATGAAGCAGTGGTGCTTGCGCGTATCAGCTTATGCTCAGCGCTTGCTCGACGGACTCGATACAATCGACTGGACAGACTCACTGAAGGAAACGCAACGTAACTGGATTGGCCGTTCAGAGGGTACGGAGATGCAATTCTCTGTGAAAGATAGCGACGTGAAGTTTACGATCTTCACCACACGTGCGGATACTATCTTCGGTGTGACCTTTATGGTGCTTGCCCCTGAGAGCGAACTCGTACAGCAACTCACCACAGAGGCACAGAAGGCAGACGTTGAGGCTTACCTCGATGCTACCAAGAAGCGCACGGAACGCGAACGCATTGCCGACCGCCGCGTGACAGGTGTATTCACTGGTTCTTACGCTATCAATCCCTTTACGGGCGACGAGATACCCGTTTGGGTGAGCGACTACGTGCTCGCAGGTTATGGCACGGGAGCCATTATGGCCGTTCCGGCTCACGACTCACGTGACTATGCTTTTGCACGCCACTTCAACTTGCCTATCATTCCTCTTATTGAAGGCGCTGACGTGAGCGAAGAGAGTTTTGATGCCAAGGAAGGCACGGTGATGAACTCACCAGCTGAGGGTAAACAAGCGCTCAATGGCTTTACACTCAACGGACTCAGCGTGAAAGAAGCCATTGCTGCTACGAAGAAGTTTGTGACGGAGAATAAGTTAGGTCGCGTAAAGGTGAACTTCCGCTTGCGCGATGCAATCTTCTCACGTCAACGCTACTGGGGTGAACCCTTCCCCGTATATTATAAGGACGGCATGCCCCAAATGGTGCCTGCTGAGTGCTTGCCACTCGAATTGCCCGAAGTGACGAAGTTCTTGCCCACCGAAACGGGCGAACCTCCCCTCGGCAATGCTACTCGTTGGGCTTGGGATACGGTGAACAACTGCGTGACCGACAACGATCGCATTGACAATCAGACGGTATTCCCCCTCGAACTCTCTACAATGCCAGGTTTTGCTGGTTCATCAGCCTACTACTTGCGCTATATGGACCCTCGCAACGATGCAGCTCTCGTAGGCGAAGCAGCCGATGAATATTGGCAGAACGTCGACCTCTATATCGGTGGTTCAGAGCACGCTACGGGTCACTTGATTTACTCACGCTTCTGGGATAAGTTCCTCTTCGACCTCGGTGTGTCATGCAAGGACGAGCCGTTCCAAAAGTTGGTCAACCAGGGTATGATACAAGGCCGTTCAAACTTCGTGTATCGTATTAAGGACACCAACACCTTCGTAAGCCTCGGATTGAAGGATCAGTATGATACGACACCTATTCACGTTGACGTAAACATCGTACAGAACGACGTACTCGACATTGAAGCCTTTAAGGCATGGCGTCCTGAGTATAAGACAGCAGAGTTCGTACTCGAAGACGGCAAGTACGTGTGTGGTTGGGCTATCGAGAAGATGTCAAAGTCAATGTACAACGTAGTCAACCCCGACATGATTGTCGAGAAGTATGGTGCTGACACGCTCCGCTTGTACGAAATGTTTCTTGGCCCGATCAATCAGAGCAAGCCTTGGGACTCAAACGGCATTGACGGTTGCTTCCGCTTCTTGCGCAAGGCATGGAACCTCTTCTATCCGCAGAATGGCGATTGGGCCGTTACGGATAGCGAGCCTACAAAGGATAACCTCAAGACACTGCATAAACTCATCAAGAAGGTGACGGAAGACATTGAGGAATTCTCATACAATACGTCTATCCCGGCCTTCATGATAGCCGTAGGCGAGTGGGCACAGCAGAAGTGTACCAGCCGCAGCGTATTAGAGCAGTTCGTCATCTTGCTCGCCCCCTTTGCACCCCACATTGCCGAAGAGTTGTGGCACACGTTGGGTCACACCACTACAGTATGTGACGCTCAGTGGCCTCAGTTTGACGAACAATACTTGAAGGAGGACAAGCAGACGCTTTCTATCTCATTCAACGGTAAGACACGCTTCACACTCGACTTTGCTGCCGATGCTACGAAGGAACAGATACAGGAGGCTGCTCTCACGGCCGAACAGTCACAAAAGCACCTTGAAGGCAAACAAGTCGTTAAGGTAATCGTTGTGCCTGGCCGCATCGTTAACATTGTGGTAAAGTGATTTTTATGGGTTGACAAGTTGACGAGTTAACAGGTTAACAGGTAAGTTACTTCATATAAAAGAACTAACCTACCTGTTAGCTCGTCAATTTTGTTTACTCAATATACACAAGACAAACCTACCCGTTAACTCGTCAACTTGTTAACTTGTTAACTCGTCAACTAAAAAAAATAAATGGTTACAAAATATAGAACAAGCATAGCGCAGGACGTTCGCGACTATGTCATCATCACCATTGGATTGTTGATGTACGCTATCGGCTTTACCTGTTTCCAACTGCCCTATGAGATTACCACGGGTGGCCTTGCAGGTGCGGGTGCCGTCATATTCTATGCTACAGGTTTCCCTGTGCAGTACACTTTTTTCTCGGTCAATATCCTTTTGTTAGTAGTGGCCGTCAAAGTGTTAGGCTGGCGTTTCTGTTTAAAAACGATTTATGCCGTATTCATGCTTACCTTCTTGCTCGGACTCGTGCAAGAGGTCATGATTTATTGGGGGCAGACGCGCCCAGACATGTTTCCCGACATTAATCCTCGTAGCCATTTGCCCCAAGTAGTGCAAGGCAATGCCTTCATGTCGTGCATCTTAGGTGCAGCCATTGAAGGTGTGGGCATTGGTTTCGTATTCCTTCACAATGGGTCGACGGGTGGTACCGATATTATAGCCTCTATTATTAATAAGTATAAGGATGTCACGCTGGGACAGATGATGATGCTTTGCGACATTATTATCATCACCACAGCCTTCTTCCTGCCCGACGGCGATGTAGACAAGTTGCTCTACGGCTACTGCACTCTTATTATCGTTAACCTCATGTTAGACTACGTCGTAGACCGTGGTCGTCAATCCGTGCAATTCCTTATCTTCTCGCGCGAATATGATGCCATAGCCGCAGCCATTAGTGCTACGCATCGTGGTGTCACAGTGCTCGACGGCCAAGGTTGGTATACCAAGCAAGAGCGCAAAGTGCTCGTCGTATTGGCTAAGAAGCGTGAGAGCACCAACATATTCCGCATTATTCAAAGCATCGACCCCAATGCTTTCGTTTCGCAGTCAAAAGTAATTGGCGTATTCGGTGAAGGTTTTGACCGTATTAAAGTAAAAGCAAAGAAAGAAAACTGAGATCAATGTGCAAATGCTGAGTTAATGTGCAAATGCTGAGTTAATGTGCAAATGTGCAAATGTGCAAATTGTCGCCTTTGTACGCTGAGTAATAAAAACTTCATTCAATCATTTGCACATTTGCACATTCTCACATTTGCACATTAACTCAGCATTCACACATTAATCTTCCCCTTCCATTTTTATGAAAAATACTTCTTCCGTCCCCACCTTGGTGTTTGCCACCAATAATGCTCATAAGTTATCAGAGATACGTGCCATATTTGGCGATAAGTTACATATCCTTTCGTTGGCCGACATCGACTGCCACGACGACATACCCGAAACGGCTGACACCCTTGAAGGCAATGCCCTTATCAAAGCTCGTTGGGTAAAGGAACGCTATGGCTTCGATTGCTTTGCCGACGATACGGGGCTTGAAGTGTCAGCTTTAGGCGGTTGTCCTGGTGTACACACAGCCCGCTATGCCTACCCCGATCGTCACGACCCCGAAGCCAATACCCAGAAGCTCTTGGCCGAACTTGACGGCAAGGCAGACCGATCGGCACAGTTTCGCACGGTCATAGCCCTTATTCAAAATGGTGAAGAACACCTCTTCGAAGGCATCGTGCGTGGTCAGATAGCTACCGAGAAGCGCGGAACAGCAGGTTTTGGCTATGACCCAGTGTTCGCCCCTGAAGGCGAAGGCGGCAAGACCTTTGCCGAACTCGGTGTAGGCGTGAAGAACCACATCTCACACCGCGCACGCGCTGTGGCCAAATTGGCAGCATTCTTGAACAAATAATAAAGTGCAGTTTAAAGTTTTAAGGTTAGTTTAGTTAATTATCAACGTGATGTAACCTCATAACCTCCAAACAGGAAACCTAATTATTTCCCCTACTAACTATCACGAAACGACACAACAAATATGAAAAAAATTCTGTTCACGTTTATTCTGTTCTTAGGCTGTGCCGTTTCGGTACTTGCCGACTCAACGGCAGATGCCCTGCGTTGGAATTACCAACTCTCTTATCACAATGCCACTCACACGCAAGCTGTGGGTAATTGGGTGTATACCGTTTTCAATGGCAACCTTTTGGCCTATGATAGTGAGACGGGGCAGTCGTACACGCTCGACAAGATGTCGGCTGGACTCTCAGACATGGGCATAAAAGCGCTCGCGTGGTCCAACACACAACAATGCTTAATTCTACTTTATAAGAATAATAACATCGACCTTGTTTACCCAACAGGAGATGGGCGCTTTAGCGTAACCAATGTGCCACAAATCAAAAACTTTGAAGAGGAAATCTCCATTAGCCGCCTCTCAGCCAATGGTGATTGGGCCTGTCTGAGTACTTCACAGGGTGTTATCGTGTTTGACGTAAAGGGACAAACCGTACGTGGATATTATAAGTTGGGAGAGAAAGTTAACGATGCCTTTGTAAAGGACGGCAAAGTTTATGCCTCAGAGACTGCTCAAGTGATAGTAGGCAAACTAACGGACGACCTTTACAACACCTCGTCGTGGCGACAGGTATTCTATCCTATTACCGTAGAACAGTTCTTGCCCGTAGGTAACGAAGTGTTTATTACGATGAGCTATTACCGCCTAAACTCTGAGTTAACGCTTGGAGTTGCACAGTTGTTGTTAGACGACAATGACCGAGGCGACATAAAAGTGATTGCAACAGGTCAACAGAAGTTCAAAGGCACCTCAAATGGCAAGCTACTGCAATTCGTAATGGGCAACTCAATCGTAGCATTCGATGCTTCCAATCCAGATGAATTGGTATATAATGTACCCATTGAAAACACTTTTTCTGACATAACACGCACTACGCTTGGGGTAACTTATATAGCACAAGGCTATGATGGGTTGCAAACGTATCGCATTACTTCTGCTGACACAGAATTGCCAGCGGCTCAAGGCGTAGTGGGCAATTTCGGTCCGCGCCACACGGGTAGCTTCTCACTGCTCTACGATCACAACCGCCTCTTTGTAGCAGGTAGCCCATTTTCTGACAGCGATATGGAAGGCTTTGTTGGCTGCTACGACGGCACAAACTGGAGCGACATGGACGAAGACCGTGCTCGTACAGAGCCTGGCCCAGAAGGCCGCGTCGGCTTGCAGTTTAAGAACACTTCCCACTTAGCAGTTAATCCTTCTGACCCTGAACACGTGTTTGTGTCAAGTATGCTCGAAGGCCTTTATGAATACCGTAATGGTAAGTTCGTCACCCTTTACAATGCCGACAATTCGCCCCTTCAGTGGCCCGCCGTTGTTGGTACGGCTGCACGTAATAGTAATGTGCGCATTGGCGGTTGTGTTTTCGACAAGGAGGGCAACCTTTGGATGTCGAACAACTTTGCTGATACGCTGCTTACCGTCTTAAAGCCCAACGGTCAATGGATGCGTGTGCCAGCCTATTATAATTCAGGATGGGAGGGAGCTGAACAAATCATGTTCGACTCGCGTGGCTACCTATGGGTGAAGGGACGTATGTGGTCGCCAAACATCGGTGCTGGTATCATGTTGCTTGACTATGGTGGCACGCTCAACAATAAGAGTGACGACCGCTCTGTATACTTTACTGCTGCTAATAATGAAGACGGCACGTCATGTGATTTCTTGAATGTCATGGCACTGACCGAAGATAAGAACGGTCAGATATGGTTCGGATGTGGTTCGGGTATTTACAACATTCCCGATCCTAAGCAGTGCTTCAAAACAGGCTTTACGGTCAATCAGCCGAAAGTGCCTCGCAACGATGGTACGGACTATGCAGACTACCTCTTAACGGGTATATCCGTTTCTGCTATTTGTGTTGATGCGGGCAATCGTAAATGGATAGGCACGTTTGGTGCGGGCGTTTACTTAGTCAATGAAGATGGATCGGAGATATTGCAACACTTTACGGCAGACAATTCGCCTTTGCTTTCTGACAATGTCTACGACTTCGCTATCAATCCTAACAACGGTCGCCTCTACATTGCTACTGACCAAGGTCTTTGCAGTTATGATGCAGGTTCTACAGAAGCACAACCTACACTTGACAAGGCAAACCTCCGTATATTCCCCAACCCCGTTCGTCCTGACTATCGAGGTCCCGTTACGATAGCAGGACTCACTGAAGGATCAGAAATAAAAGTGCTCACCACAGGTTCGCAACTCGTTGCTCGCGGCACGTCAGTAGGTGGTTCTTGGCAGTGGGACGTTACGCAACAAAACACTGGTGAGCGCGTTGCCCCTGGCGTATATTACATCATGGTGGCTACTGCCGACGGTAAAACAGCCGTTGCGGGGAAGGTAGTGGTTATTTAATGAGTTTAATAAGTTTAATAAGTTTATTGAGTTTAATAAGTTTATTGAGTTTAATAAGTTTATTGAGTTTAATTGGTGTTCAGAATTTTGGATCTGTTACAAGGCGTGTGAATAAGTAAAGAAATAGGTAGGCGACGCGTCCTCACCGGGGGGCGACGCGTCCTCGCGTCGGCATTGTCAAGTTGGGACTCAAAGCCCCACAACTTGTCAATACATTGATTAGCCGTAATATTGTCCTGTGTTTGTTTACCCCCACGATTTGTAATAGCACCATCATTTTGAACACCTTCTTAATATATATATACCTCACTATAAGCATGAGACCACTCACAACGTTACGCTTTAGTCCTATTGTACTGCTAACCTACATTGTACTATTTATGATACCTGAGGTGGTGCAGTTCAACACCTCACGTTGGTGGGATCCCATAGTGGCCACAATATTCAACTTGGCACTTTACACGACAGTAGTGTGGGCGCTTTGCCTTATAGCCAATATGGGAGGTAAGAGGGGAAGATGTGTGGTTCATATCATCTTCCACACATTGTTGGCTGCGTATGTTGTGTCGAGCCTTTTCCTAACGTTGTGCTTTCATCGTCATTGGGACGCTTACACCATACAGTTTGTTTACGAGACCAACTGGCGAGAAGCCAAAGAGTTCCTTTTGATCTACCTCTTCTCGTGGTCAGTAGGAGCGTCTTTACTTCTCGTTGTAGTCCTTTTTACAGCCGAAGTCATGTTGAGCAGACGAGGACGGCAGTTATCGCTCGTGCCCAAGGCAAGGTGGGCTCGTACTTTATGGGGCGCATGGCTGCTGCTAATGTTAGGACACGCTTACTTTTTCAGTTTCAATGCAGATGAGAATTTTGATCGTACTGCGCGTTGCTTTTCACCTATTAAGCGCAATGCTTTTTGGAACCTGTGGCAGTCGTGCTTAAAGTATGGCGAGTTTAGAGCTGAGTTTGAGCGTTGTGCTACGGTGCAACAGCAGTATAACGAGCACCCCCAATGTGCCGAGACGGAAGCTGATTTGGTATTTATTATTGGCGAATCCTTCTCTCGCCACATGAGCAACCTCTACGACGGTGCTTACAATACGAATCCACTCTTGATGCAACGTCAGCGCACGGACAAGGGACGGCTCTTTGTCTTTACCAACGCTATAGCTACAGACAATGGTACGACGCAAAACTTTAAGTACTTTATGTCCACCGCTTCGGTCGATCAGAAGGGCGTTGCATGGTGTGATCGTCCGCTCTTTCCCACCATTTTGCGGCGATGTGGCTACAACGTAACTTTCTATAGCAACCAGTTCGCGCCCAACGACAACCTTGGACAGTGGGACGCTTCAATGGGATTTGTCAATCACCCTGGCATTGAACCTTACCTCTTCAACCACCGCAATACGCAGAAGTACGACTATGACCTTCCACTTATTACGGACTATGCCCAACATCGCGCAGCGCTTGAACGCCCTCAGCGCAACCTCACTATTTTCCACCTTTATGGTCAACACGTAGGTTTCGCTATGCGTTTTCCGCCAGCCTTTGCCCGTTTCAAGGCCAGCGATGTGAGTAAGCGTTATGCGATGCGTCCGACTTCGAAGTCACAGTTAGATCAGGCGCAGCGGCAGGACGTAGCTGACTACCTTAACGCCACTGCCTATAACGATGTGGTAGTAGATAGTATCATTCGCCTTTTTGAACGACGCAATGCCCTTATTGTTTACTTCTCTGACCATGGTGAGGAGGTACACAATTTTCGTCGGCAGGCGGGGCGAACCGACCTATCGACCGATACGCCAGAGGCTTTTCGCTGTCAGTTAGATGTGCCCTTGCTTATCTACATGACACCTCAATACCTCAAGCTCCACCCTCAACAGGCGCAACGTGTGGCATCTGCCCTTCACCGCAAATTTACGACCGACAACTTGCCTCACCTCTTGTTCGACCTATTGGGAGTACATTCCCGATATTTCGATCCTTCGCGCAGCGTTATCAATGAGCATTACGTCGAGCCGCACAAGAGCTTGTTACAAAACGGACGGGAATATTAGGGAATGCTTAGTAAATGTGCAAATGTGCAAATGTGAGAATGTGCAAATGCTTGGTGAATGTGCAAATGTGAGAATGTGCAAATGTGCAAATTGTCGCCTTGTACAGCTGAGATCTTTTATAAGTTATAATTATTAGTACCTTAACAATATATTACTATAGCATCATTCCTCGGTGCGGTAACAAAATGTGACCATTTACACATTTGCACATTTACCAAGCATTTACACATTTGCACATTCTCACATTTGCACATTAAATAATGTAATTTCGTAAATTTATGGAAAATTTCATATCAGATTTAGCCATTATCCTCATATCGGCAGGTATCGTTACGCTACTGTTCAAACGCTTGAAGCAACCCCTCGTGTTGGGCTACATTGTGGCAGGCTTCTTGGCAGGACCGCACATGCCCTATACGCCCAGTGTGAGCGATATGACGAGCATACATACGTGGGCTGACATCGGTGTGATATTCCTCATGTTTACGCTCGGCCTTGAGTTTTCGTTTAAGAAGATAGTCAAGATGGGTGTGGGTCCTATCATAGCTGCTTGTAGCGTAATGTTCTGCATGATGAGTGTTGGCAGCATGGTGGGCCACTTCTTCGGCTGGGGCAGCATGAATAGTCTCTTCTTGGGCGGCATGTTGGCGATGTCGAGTACCACCATTATCTATAAAGCCTTCGACGACTTAGGACTTCGCCAACAGAAGTTTGCGAGTGAGGTGCTCTCCGTACTTATCTTGGAAGATATATTAGGTATTCTCCTCATGGTCGTGCTCAGCGCCGTAGCCGTGTCGCGAAAGTTTGAGGGAATGGCGTTAGTTGGCAGCCTATTGCAGTTGGGCTTCTTCCTTATTCTATGGTTTGTCGTAGGCGTGTACGTCATACCTATCTTCCTACGTAAAGCCCACCGACTGATGAATCGCGAGACGTTGCTCGTTGTGAGCATTGGTCTCTGTTTCCTACTCGTCGTCGTGGCTCAAAAGGCTGGTTACAGTTCCGCCTTTGGTGCCTTTATGATGGGCAGTATTTTAGCCGAAACGTTAGAGGCTGAACAGATAGAGCGCGTCGTGTCGCCCGTCAAGGACTTGTTTGGTGCTATCTTCTTCGTGTCAGTTGGCATGTTGGTCGACCCCGCCGTGTTAGCCACCTATTGGCTGCCCATACTCGTTATCTGCTTAGCGATTATTGCGGGGCAAGCCGTGTTTGGCACCACCAGTTTCTTGCTCTCAGGCCAACCCTTACGCATCGCTGTGCAAGGTGGCTTCTCGTTGGCACAGATTGGTGAGTTTGCCTTCATCTTAGCCTCATTAGGTACAACGTTGGGCGTAACGAGCGATTTCCTTTATCCCGTCGTTGTGGCGGTGAGCATCATCACCACCTTCTTCACTCCTTACATGATACGTGCCGCGCGTCCTACTTACCAATGGCTTGAACGCATTGTACCCGCCAACGTTATGCAGCGTTTGGCTGAACGCGGTACGAAAGCCGCGCCTACGATAGCACACGAGGAGGGCGTCTGGAAGCGTTTGCTCACCGCCCTCGTAAGTCAAGTGGGTGCTTACCTCACGCTGAGTGTGGCCGTTATCCTCATCTCCTTCTCCGTATTATTGCCCTTGAGCCGTGCTCTGTTGGGACATTGGTGGGGCAATGCTGTGTGTGGACTGCTGACGCTCATTGTATCGTCACCCTTCTTGCGCGCTATTGTGATGCGTAAGAACCATTCAGAGGAGTGGAAAGAACTGAGCCGTCAAGGTCGCCTTCATCGCATGGCCCTTTGGATCACCTTTGTGTTGCGTTATGCCATAGCTGCCGCAGCCGTTTATTACGTGTTCAACTTCTTGTCGCCCCTATGGTGGCCGTGGCACGTGGCAGCAGCCATTGCCGTGGTGGGACTCTTCATTGCTTCACGTCAAACAAAGTGGATAAGCATCAAAATGGAGCGCACCTTCTTACAAAACCTTCGTTCGCGTGAGGCACGTGCCCTGGCCGACGGCACAGAACCTGGCTATGCTGGTAGGCTTACCAATCGCAACATTCACATAGCCGAACTCGAAGTGCCCGATAATAGTGCATGGGCGGGCCGCCGCTTGTGTGAGTTGGCCTTTAGTCATGAAGACGGGGTGATGATCGCTGCCATTGTGCGTGGCGCGCATCGCATCAACGTGCCTGATGGTGAGGCAATGATATTCCCTACTGACCGCATAGAGGTGATTGGTAGCGATGATAGTCTGCAACACTTCCAACAACGTATGCAAAGCGAACAGACTGCCTATCCCTTGGCTGCCAGCCGCTTGCAGTTGCGCCGTCTGCTCATACGTCAAGGCAGTCCCTTTATCGGCCTCGCTTTGCGTGACAGTAATATTCGTTCTGCCTATCACTGCATGGTAGTAGGATTTGAAGACGGTGACGGCAATATTATTCCTGCTACGGCCGAACGCGTTATTCTCCGCAATGATGTCCTTTGGGTCGTAGGCGAGGACGACCACCTCACCACCTTGCGCAGCAAAGCACGTGAAGTGGTGACGGAATAGGGGAGGGGATGAGGTTATGGGGTTAGGTTATGGGGTTATAAGGTTAAAAAGTTTGTTTAGTTGATTATCAACGTGATGTAACTTAACCTCCTAACCCCCTAACCATATAACCTCCTAACTCACTCCCTTATCCCTAACGAATGGACCTTTCCCACTTACTTTCCCCTTCCAAGACAAATGCTGTGCGTGGCATTTGTGCTTTAGCTATATTTCTGTTTCACATCATCATTGGCATTAGTTCCTCAGCCGTGTTTCACTTTTGGGGAGGCATGTTCGTGGCCGTATTCTTAATCCTGAGTGGCTATGGCATCAATGAGTCGTTTCATAAGCACGGCCTAAAAGACTATTGGCACAAACGACTGACCAAGGTGATCGTCCCCACCTTGGTCTTTGCCAGTTGCTTTAGCTTATTCGACCCGCAACGCAATATGCAAACCCTTGTAAATGAGGTGCTTTCGTGTTGTTCGTAGTAGCCACAGGCGTATGGTACGAAGTAGCCGTTCGCAACGATTTTATAGCCAACCTATTGTTGGTGGGTGCCTTTGTCAATTGGTTGAGCAGTCGCATCACGACAGTGTGGTTGACAGGTCATGCCATTGTATTAGGTATTGTCGCTGGACTCTTTGCCAGCACGCGATTGGTCACACTTATCCCCTTGGAACACTTATTACATACTACTCAATTTGTGCCTTGGCACAAATTGAGTAGTATGTAATAAGTATGTTAAATAAGTATGTTAAATAAGTATGTTAAATAAGTATGTTATGTATGTTCTCGCGCTAAGCGACTATAAGCAACATGCTGCTGCCGCGGGTTGAAAACCCGCCCCCCAATTAGGCAGTTTCTTACGCATACGAGTGCATACCGCCTAAGAAATAGTTTACACCGAAGTAAGTCATCAGTACCGTGGCAAAGGCTACGACACAGAACCAATGAAAAGATCGTGGCCGACGCAGCCAAGGTAATGATTGCGCATGAAAGAGCGTGGCATAAAGCATAAAGGTGATGAGTGCCCACGTCTCCTTAGCGTCCCAACTCCAATAGCTGCCCCATGATTGGTTAGCCCACACGGCTCCTAAGAAAATGCCGATACCTAAGAAAAATACAGCGGGGTAGAGCATCAATCGACCTAATAATAGTAAACGCTCAGCCTGTGTGGACACTAAAAGCCCCATTAGCCCGTTTAAGAAAAGGAAAGCTAATAATGAATATCCCATCATCACTACCGATACGTGGAGGCTCAGCCAGGGAGAAGAGAGTACGGGCATGAGATGAGTTACTTGTGGATTGTTCTGTCCCAAGAAGGATACCAATAGGGCAAAGCCGGCCAATAAGGCACCAAATGGTAGCAGCACGGCAAAGCGACGATGTAGCGCAGCAGCTACGCACAGTGTGACGAGTGCCATGAATTGCATCGTTTCCATACCATTGCTCAGGGGCACGTGGTCAGCGATGTACCAACGCAGGGCGAAAGCAAAGGCCAGAGTGAGAGTGAGAGCGTAGAGGGTTATGGGTAATACCTTCTGGTCCCACACGTTTGAGGGAACATTTTTAAGATAGCGAACCATTAGGCGGCCAAAAGCTACCAATCCTAATGTTAGGCTCAACATAAAAAGGATTTTGGCAAAGGGAATACGATTGTAGAGCAGTTCTGCCTTGACACGTAGAGGCGAAAGGCGTGCCACGCTATGGTCTTTAGGCAGCGGCCGAAAGAGCGTTCCCTTTTGTAGCATCATGATTAAGCCCACCTTCTCGTCCACCTCCGCAATGGCCTTTTGTAAGGGATCGTTAGACCTTACGTTGCCTGTATCGTCTCCTTTCCAATATTGGTTGAGCACGTAAGTTCCATTAGCAAAGAAGTTCGATAGACTTGCATATTTGCCTTCGATGTGTAGTAAAGAACGTAGTTGTTGGCTCTTTACCAATATCATGGGTTCGTCTTGCCACACCTCGGGACGAAACAACCACCCCGTTACAACTTGCTCGGCCGATAGTCCGTGATACGTGTCACGTCCATAGAGCTTGCGCATAAAGTCAAGTGCCATCGTGTTGAAGGGGGCCACGCGGTCATTATAGATTATCTGCTTCGTGGCCAACGAATCGGCTTTGGAACGATTGAAGGCGGGAAGTTCGCGAGCGGAAAGATTCTGTACACTTAATGTTAATAATAGTCCCAAGACGAGTGTTCCCTTGCGCAATAAGGGGTGGCGTAGGAGACGACGAAACTCCTCACTACGGTCGAAGACGGTCATCAGCATCGAGAGTCCCAGCAGGAGGTAGCCTAAGTAAGTAATGCCTGTGCCTACAGGGTCGTAGTTGACGCTGAGCCAACTGCCACGGCCGTTATCGTCGTATGACGACTGATAGAAGCGGTAGCCCGCGTGTTTGAGTATGTTATTCATCGAAATGTCTTCTTCACGTGTACTATCTGCGTCTTGATCCCTAAGCGTAATGTGGCTTACGTAGTCGGCTGCGGCTTCCGTGCCAGGATAGTATATCACGCGGAAGGTGTCAAGACGTAGAGAAAAGGGGAGGGGATAGGTCTGTTTAAAGTCTTCGCTTTGAAATTGACTCACCTCCTGCCCTTGTTGTAAGTGGATAATGCCTTTGTGAGAAGTGAGGTAAGTAGTAAGGGCACCTGCTAAGATGACGATAAAAGAGAGGTGGAGCATCATCACTGAGAAGCGGTGCCACAATTGATACTTCACCATGCCGCCCAACATGAGTAGTACGAGTAGGCCCCATAGGACGCAAAACCATGGTGTGTGATATATCGTGTCGCTCACCCATTCGCTTCCCCATTTACTTTCTAATAGGGTGGCAGCGGCCATTAAAGCTAATAAGAAGAAAAACAACGACAAGGTGACATTCTTGCCGTTAAAATGAGATCGTAACATATTGTAAAGCGATTAATGAAACGATTAACGAACAAAATTAATGGATATGTCACAGGAACATTATACCATTAATTCTGTTCGTTAATCGTTTATTATTTTTTGTTAGAACGGTTTGAAAGTCTCGTTATGAACGGCCTTGGTGGCCATACACTCCATTTCAATCAACCAACCTGGTCGGCAGACGGGGGCGTGAACGATTACTTTAGGTACTCCTGGAAAGCGTTCTTCAAACATACGATTGACGACTGCGTAGTCGGCCGTGTCGCGTAGGTAGACAATCATCTGGCCCACATCCTCAAATCCGCAATCAGCCTCCGTGAGTAGTGCTTCCACGTTCTCCCACATACGCTCCGTCTGCTGACGAATGTTGCCCATGTGTAGCACGTTGCCCTTGTTGTCGATGCTTGCTGTGCCAGAGATGAACACTTGGCGGCGGTCACCATACTCAACGCTTGTGCCGCGTTCAAAACTTACTCCATATTCGTAAGTGGGGTTGAGGTGGGTGGGGGCATAAAGAAACTTGATTTGTTGCTTTACGTCAAGTCCCAGTACAGCATACGTGTCGAGTTGTACCAACACCTTAGGATCGGCATTGCGTCCGTTGATGCCCGTACTTGAGATGAAGTGCGTCTGGCTGGTTAAGTTTTGTGTGTAAAACTCTTCATTGCGTGCTTTTACTACGCCCGCGTAGTTAACGTCTACGTTCTGTACGAAGAACCAAGTGCGAATGCAGTTGTCGGCCAGTTTGCCGCCATTGCTCAAGAGTTGCATGGTGTATTCTTTCAGCAGTAGGCTCGTCTGCTGTTCTGACGTCTCGGCATGGCTTACGGCTGTTCCTCCCCACAAATGGGTATAGCCGCCATGTTGCACCTTGTAGAGTCCGTTGTCGAATGAGCCAGCACCGATACCTGTCTGAAGGTAAGCCCAAAGAGCTATCTTCGTACCATTAAGTGGTGCTTGCTCTACTACAGAACATGCGCATGCAGGTGCTTCTGGCACTGCAGAGTATAAGGCTTCATATTGATTAGCAGCATCGCTTAGGAAGTAACGCTTTATAACTGACGATGCACCCTTGAGTTCTGTTTCGAGCAGATTATAATATGTGTTGAGAACGCTATCAAGCTGTTCTTGGAAGGTTTGTTCGGGGTGTGTAGCGTGAATCATTACGTGAAATTCCGTTACACCATCTTCAACTTCAAACTTTGAAATTTCAGCCAACGTGTTCTCTAACTGAATGGCTGATCTTTGCTGTACGTGGGTCATACTGTTTGTCATTCTTTCTCTGTGGCACTTAGCCAAACTCTATTGATAGTCTATCGCCTTGTGCCTTACATTCTTTATTCTGAATGCAAAAGTACGAAAAAACAAGCTACTTTTTATTCCATAATGCCCTATGGCACTCAAAATCACCACTATTGGGTATAAACTGCAATTTGTCGGCCACTTGGGGGAACGCGTCCTAACCTGGGGGCGACGCGTCCCCGCGTCGGT
>ERZ791902.492-NODE-492-length-28788-cov-103.575854_pt1 | contig 28788 bp, 20 predicted proteins | sample MGYA00510149_ERZ791902 | MGnify/ENA primary metagenome ERZ791902 (study PRJEB30046, sample SAMN00792060) | human gut metagenome | study: EMG produced TPA metagenomics assembly of the A metagenome-wide association study of gut microbiota in type 2...
AGCAGTCTTATGCCCAGCGCATCACCCGACAATATAATAATGTGTCGTTCTCTGCGGCGTTGAAGGATTTGAATGCCCGCCAGCATAAGTACACCATCAACTTTGTGTATGATGAACTGGAAGATTTCAGGGTAACCAAGAGCATCAGGAACCAGAGCGTTCCAGATGCCATCATACAGCTGATAGGATTCTATCCCATCAGGATGACGCAGGTGGAGGATAATATCATGGTGGAGTGTACGCAGAAGACTCCCACCAAGATGATAGGTCGCATTGTGGATGTACATCATCGCCCTGTAGATTTCGCCAATGTAGCCCTGCTGAATGTTCGTGATTCTTCATTGATAAATGGCGGCGTTACGAATGAGAACGGCCAGTTTGTGATTCCCTGTAGAGTCACAAAGGCGATAGTAAGAGTAAGTCGCGTGGGCTATATTACGGCAAGCAATACCTTTAATATAGGTAAGATCGGGACAAAAACTCTGAAAGAGGCAACAATGAACCTGCAGAAGGTGGTTGTGAAAGCCGAAAGAGGACATGTCGTCAAGAAAAAGGGAAATGTCAAGACCTTCTTTTTCAGTCACCACGCCAATGAAACCAAGGATATTTATACAGCCTTGACAGAAGTCCCAGATCTGCGTATTGATCCTACGATGAAAACCATCAGTCTCGCCAAAGGTGGTGCGCCATTGGTCTTGATAGATGGTATTCCCAAATCTCACTCCTTGGCAAGTATCTCACCAGCTATGATCGACAAGGTGGAAGTTTCAAACAGCGTTCCTTTGGAATATATGGGACAGGGATATTCAGGTGTTGTCAATATCATAACCAAAAAGCATAAGGAAGCGAGCAGATACTTCAATATGGGAGTATTGTCTCATCCCGTCGTGGCTTTTGGTTCGGCTGATGCAAACTTCTCCTATGATAAGAGCAGGTTTTCTATCTACTCCGGGTTGACCGGTTTCGCCTTTTTGGATAATAAGTCGAAGACAACAGATGCATTAACCGTGTCCGGCAAGAATCAAAATACAGCAACCGAACGAACCAATTATTATAAAGATTGGAAAGCCATGGTAGGAGGAGATTACCGGTGGACAGGCAAATCGGTCTCTTCCTTAGGCTTTGTATTTGAACTGATTCCTCAAAACTCGTTTGATACAGGTAAGATAGAATATTCATCAGAAGATGACTTGCTCGGAAATAATATTTTGGATTATCATCGTAAATATGATGATGACTTATACAAGTATCAAATGAATTTGTATCATAAATCTTCATTCGGCAAAGCATCTTCCTTGACATTCCATTTTAGTGGCATCTATTCCTACAATACAAATACCACTAAGCGTCAGGAGAATCAAACTGAATATCTTTACTCTGCTAAGTATAGACAAAAAGAAGTAAATGGTGGACTGGATTATGCCTTTCCATGGGTTGCAGCTAATTGGAGGATAGGAGCCAATTCAGTATTCCTGTGGCACAACATCCAGTCGCAGGCTGACCATACTCTGTCAAAATATAATGAGTGCAACAATTATGGCTATCTTGAGGTAGAAAAGAACATGGGAAATCTTGATGTTTCTGCTTCCTCGGGAATAAACATCGCGTATAGGAGTATGGGGAACGACCATTTCAGCTTTGTCAATTGGCATCCGATCTTAGACTTGTCATATCACATGGGAACCAATCACAATTTGGAATTCTCTTATGAATATGCAAGTTCGAATCCGGAGATAGACCAGTTGTGTGATGTAAACTCTGCCACTAATCCTCTGTTTGTGAATGTAGGAGCTAAGAACATCAAACCGGCATATACTCATGATTTGCAATTGGATTACACAGCCAATATTAAGTCTCTGTACATAGATGTTTTTGCTCAATATGAGAATATCCGACAGCGCATAGCCCAGTATAGCAAGGTGAATATGCAGCAAGTGGTGATGTCTTACTATAACGATAAGAACAGCTACAATCTGTATAACTGTGGCGCAACTGTCCGGTATATGATTCCTCACTTTGTTTTGTTGGGGATGATACAACAGAATTGGGTGAAATGTGCAGGCTATTCTGATAACTATCTCTACGGGATGCTGCAGGGGCAATATTACAATGATAGAGTCAATGTTAATTTAATGTTTGATACGAATGAGGTAAAGAATTCAACGCCAGAGGCAAGGTATAAGACTTCTCCGGAATCACAGTTTACTATATCTTATTCCATATCGAAAAGCTTTGACATCAGTCTCGGAATGCGTTATCTGTTTACCCATAAGCATATATGGAATACCGTACAGACTGCGCAAGTCCAGGAATCCTATTGCAACAACTTCAGTACAAGACAGAATCTGGTGATGTTGGGTTTCAGATATAACTTTAATGGGCAGGACAAGAAAAATCATAGCGACCAGGTTTTCAAGTCTGCCAATTCAAAGAGTTTTATCAAGGATTATTGATGGTTCATTGAGTCCACTTGAAAAAGTTGTATAGGTTTGAAATCGGTCAAGCGAAGGCAAAACCATATTGGTTTGCTCTTTGCTTGACCGATGTTTTTTATAATTCTTCTATCATCTTATAAATTGTTTCTAACATTCCAGGGAGTTTGTTCCCACAAATGTTAAATCTCAGTTAACGTAACAAAATAGTTACCGAAATGTTTGGCGGTAAATAACTTTATTGTTACCTTTGCATCGTCCAATGAGGACAAAGTGTTCTTTAAACGTACTAAGATTATGAAATACAGCGAGCTGTATCGGAAGTTAAAGAAAGCGGGATGCTTTCTACTTCGTCATGGAGGCCGACACGACATCTGGTCCAACCCTGCCAATGGGAAGAGCGCAGTCGTTCCTCGGCATGGAACTGGAGAGGTGCCGCAAGGCACTCTCAAATCTATCTATCAAGAACTTGGGCTTTAGCCCAAGTTCTTCTTCCATGAGAATCTTGGTATGCGAGAAGAACACTTTTGATTATGAACTTATAACAATATAAAGATATGGCAAGGAAAGTTACCGTTGTTGTGGAGTCTGGCAAGGATTTATATTCTTGCTTTATGACTGGGACCGATGACCTGACGTTTGGTCTCATCGGTGATGGCAAGACCGCAAAGGCTGCCATGGAGGATTTTCTTATAGCAGATAAGGAGATGAGGGAGTTCTACGAGGAGGAGGGCAAGGAATATCCAGACTTGGAGTTTCACTTCGTCTTCGATGTAGGGGCATTCTTTAACTACTATCCGCTCAGCATCTCGGCGTTTGCCAAATATATCGGCATGAACGCTTCTCTTTTGCGGCAGTATGCGGCTGGCATCAAGTCGCCGCAAGGCAAGAGTCTGGAGAAAATTCGCCAAGGCATTGCAAAGATCAAGGAAGATATAGACACTGGACTCTTGATAGATAAGCCAGTTCTACAGTACGTTTAAAGAGCAGTCTCTTTCTAGCAAAGATGATTGTTTCATTTTTATTGTAAAAAGAGTTCGAAGCCCTGGTGCGTGACGCATCGGGGCTTTTTCGTAGCCCCAATATCTTCTTCTTATTACCTTTGCATTGCTTTTCCAAAGGAAGTAGAAGATTTCTTCATTTTAGGGGTAATTGATTTCAGAAAAGCTTGTATATAAGAGTAGAAACAAGAAGAAAATGACGTGATGACAGAAGAAAATGAACAGCGGATGGAACGGCTGTTCCACGACCATTACGAGCAGATGTATCGCTTCGCCTTTGCCTTGCTCCATGATAATGAGGAGGCGAGGGATGTGGTGAGCGACGTATTCTCCAGATTGTGGGATAAACAGCTGGTTCCAGACCGGGCTTACCTGATGCGGAGCGTGAAGAATGCCTGCATCAATCTTATAGCCAGAAAGAAGAGAGATGAAAGACTGAAACGGCTTCTCCCTCTCTCGGAAGAGAAATTGACGGGGGAAGAACCTTCTCGTCTGGAAGAGCGATGGCAGGCTGCCGTGGATTGCATCGACCATGACCTGACCGACCAGACAGCTTCCGTCATCCGATTGTGCTATCGGGAAGGAATGTCGTATAAGGATACGGCGGAGGAGCTGGGCATCAGTGTCTCGGCAGTGAACAAGCATATCGTAAAAGGTTTGCGAACGCTCAGAGAAAAGTTGAAAGGAAAATAATAACCCTAAAATGAAGAAAGGAAAAGAAAATGAAACATGAATTATCTGACATAAATCCTCAGAAGATGGATTCTCAGAAATGGGATTTGCTCCTCGATCTCCTGGAGCATCCCGAAAAGTATTCCGAAACCCAGAAGGATGAACTTCTGGGCGATGAGGAAGTGAATGAACTCTATCAGCAGTTGGTAGAGACCCGACAGTCTCTGGATTTCGCCAAGTCGAAGGAAAAGATGAAGATGCCTTCGATTGATGCAGAATGGGAGAAGCTGAAAAACGAGATGAACCTGAAAGAAAAGCAGCAGAAAGATGAGACGAAGCAGAATGCAGAAACCCAGCAAACCGCCAAGTTGTTTCCTCTCTGGAGCCCGATGAGAAAGGTGGCTGCCGTTGCAGCCGTCCTTGTCGTCTCCGGCATCACCTTTGCTGCTATTCATCTGGTAACCCGTTCTCATCAGGCATCAGATAAGCACAATACCGAACTCGTGGCATCCCGAAAGGATTCTATCCAGCAGGTTTCTGCTCCTCAGAAATCCAACATAGAAGAAAAGACAGATTCTGCAAGTCTTGCCCAGCTCCCATTGGTTTACGAAAACGCAGAGCTTCAGAATATCCTTACTCCTATTGCCGGGCATTTCCATCTCCAGGTAACTTATCAGAACGAGTCGGCTCGCCATATCCGTCTCTTCCTGCAACTGGAGAAGAACATGAGTCTGGATGATATCATCGAACTGATGAATCATTTCGAGAAAGTGAATATTCGTCATGAAGGTCAAACTTTAATCGTGGAATAAGATGAAAAGATTAAGATATATCATGCTGCTGGCAGGTCTGATGAGCCTTTCTCTTCAGACCATCTATGCCCAACGCATCACCCGCAGCTTCCGCAACACTTCTATGTCAGAAGCGCTCACCATCCTTGCCAAGAGCACCAAGGATTATCGTATCAATTTTATGTATGATGAGTTGGAAGATTTCACGGTAACCACAAGTATCGTGAAGCGAACCGCTCCGGATGCCATCCGCCAGATTATGGGTTTCTATCCGATGAAGATGACGATAGATGGCGAAAACATCTTTGTGGAGTGTACGCAGAAGACTCCCACCAAGATGATAGGTCGCATTGTAGATGCGCATCATCGCCCTGTAGATTTCGCCAATGTAGCCCTGCTGAATGTTCGTGATTCTTCATTGATAAATGGCGGTGTGACGAATGAGAATGGTCAGTTCGTGATTCCCTGCGGAGCCAGAAAGGCGATAGTAAGAGTAAGTTGTGTGGGCTATCATACCGCTGTCGATACTTATAATACTGGTAAGATAGGTTCAATTACTCTGAAGGAGGCAACGATGAACCTGCAGAAGGTGATAGTAAAGGCGGTTCGCCCCAAGACAAAACTGACTCGCGAGGGATTCCAGACCCAGGTGCAGGGTACGATACTGAGTGATGCGGGTATGGTTGCCGACTTGTTGAAGCAGGTTCCAAGAGTGCGTGTGGATAAGGATGGAAACTGTTCGGTGTTTGGAAAAGGCACACCGGAGATTTATGTCAATGGCAGAAAGTTGACCGACAAAAATGAATTGCAAACCATATCTTCAAAGGATGTGAAGAACGTGACGGTTATCACGACTCCTGGTGCGCAGTATGATGCCCAGGTCAATTCGGTGATTCGTATAACCACGGTCAAGAAGCAAGGTTATGGATGGAGTGGTAATTTCCAGGCAAAATATGGTTATGCCATGAAGAATGCCTGGCAAGAGCAGGCTAATCTCAATTACCGTGTGGGTGGACTGGATGTATTCGGTGGATTGATGTGGTCAGATTCGTATTTCTATGATAAGTTGGGATTGGATGAATATATCAATGGAAATCAGCATCAGATATATCAAAAATCAGTAGGGCGCATTGATTCTAGAGATTATGGACCTGATGCCAATCTGGGTTTCAATTATGAATTCAACGAAAATCATACCATTGGTCTGAAGTATAAGTTTGGTTCAGGCTATACAAAGTATTTTACGGATCAGAATAATTATTCTATCTTTCAGGATGGAGTTCACCAGGGAGATGTAAATTATCTCAACGATGAGTCTGATTCCAAGCAGACTCCTATTCATCAGGCAGACTTTTATTATGATGGTAAGATAGGCAAGTGGAGTATAGACCTGAATGCATCAGCGTTGTGGAGGACGAAAGACCAGATACAGAAAGCCACCGAAACCAGTTCTGAGTTGGGTGACCAGATAGTATGTTCAGATAGTCATACCAAAGGAAAGTTGCTTGCCGGTAAATTGGTTGTTTCTTATCCTTTGACCGACCAGTTGAACATAGACTTTGGTTCGGAATACACAAATTCTGATAGTCATACCAACAACCAGAACGAGGGTGGTGTGGCTGCATCCAATGATTCCAGAATCAAGGAACAGAACATAGCCGCTTTTGCTGAGGCTGCATGGTCGTTGGGAGATTATTCTCTGAATGCCGGTGTGAGATATGAGCATGTAAAATCAGACTATTATGCCGAAGGAGTGCTCAATCCGGATATGAGCAGAAAGTATGATAATGTATTTCCTAATGTATCCTTGGGATATGACAAGGGCAAGTGGCATTCTTCGTTGAGTTTCACGGCGAAGACCTATCGACCAAGTTACTTCCGTCTTTCCGGTTATACCCGATATACGAGTCGTCATTCCTATGAAAGCGGTAATCCTAACTTGCGACCAAAGGATGCCTTTCATCTGGAATGGGATGCGCAATATTCCTGGCTGAGTTTCTCTGCTGAATATATCTACAACAAGAATGCCTCGGTATATATGATGAAGCCATTCCAGGGCAATAAGGATATAGCCCTGTCATATTATGAAAATGTAGATAAGATTCAGAACCTCAAGTTCTATCTTGAAGCTACTCCGGTGATAGGCTTATGGCATCTTGACTATACGGTAGGTCTGGTCAATCAGTTCTTTGATGCCAGCAAATACGTCAGCGACTATAATGCCAACCGTCCTTCTCTCTATCTGGATTTGGAGAATACCTGGGTATTGCCACATCATTGGAAGGCTCGATTAGAATACTCTTACCAGTCGCGTAATTATAGCGAATTGGGTGTCAACTATGCATGGAATTCCCTGGATGCGTCTATTTCCAAGTCGTTCCTGAACAACCGACTGGTTGTAAGATTGGAAGCAGAGGATTTGCTTCATGGGCAGAACGAGAGTTGGCAATATCATAATTCGTATGCGCACTTCACCAGAACCGGTATAGATAATACCCGCATGTTCTTGGTCAATGTAACTTATAACTTCAATGCCACCAAGAGCAAGTATAAGGGTACGGGTGCTGGTAATGCAGAAAAGAGCAGATTATAGCTTCAATTTAACAGGATTTTTTCCTCTGTTTCTTTGCCATTTCCATCTTTTTCCTTAAATTTGCAGCGGAAATTCTATAATAGATATTTGTAATGGCAATAAGAATGAAGATGAAACAGGAAAAGATGAGAAAGATAGGCATCGCTTCGGCTCTGGGCTTGGTGGTGCTTGTGGTGCTGGGCTTGTATGGAGCCAGCAACTATATGCTCAATTATTCGCTCAACTATCCGAAGGAGGAGAGAATGACAGCTGAGCATTGGAAGAATAGGATGAAGAATGAGTGCCCTTGGATGATAGGCTGGATGGACTCTGTGTATAAGCACCATTGCGTGAAGGATACCTTTGTCGTGATGCCGTCGGGCTACAAGGCCCATGCCATCTATCTCTATGCACCGAAGACTACGGAAAATACTGCCGTGGTGGTGCATGGCTATCAGGTGCGCTCCGAGGGAATGCTGCACATCGCCTATCTCTATAATCACGATATGGGGTATAATGTGCTCCTGCCAGATCTGTATGGACATGGAGAGAGTGAGGGCGACCATATCCAGATGGGATGGAAGGATAGATGGGATGTGATCAGATGGTCGGAAATAGCCAATGAGATTTTTAAAGTGAAGAGTGAAGGACAGAGAGTGAAGGGGGAAGACCGAAGAGCGAAGAATACCCGTCAGGTGATTCACGGTATTTCGATGGGTGCGGCAACCACGATGGCAGTATCGGGAGAGAAGACTCCCGATTACGTGAAGTGCTTTGTGGAGGACTGCGGCTATACCAGCGTGTGGGATGAGTTTTCCGCTCAGCTCAAAGACCAGTTTGGCTTGCCTGCCTTCCCGCTGATGAATACCACTTCTGCTCTTTGCCAGCATCGCTACGGCTGGTCGTTTGCCGAGGCGCAGCAGATAGAGCAGGTTCGCAAGAGCACCAAACCGATGCTCTTTATCCATGGCGACAAGGATGCCTTTGTGCCCTACGCCATGCTTCATCCGCTTTATGAGGCAAAGACGAAGGGTCGTAAAGCCATTTTCATCGCCAAAGGTTCCGTTCATGCTATGGCATATCACGACCATCACAAGGAATACACCCGCATCGTGAAAGACTTTGTATCGAAAGAGGAATAGGCTATTCTCCGATATGTTGTCCCACCACATACCCCGTGGTCCAGGCTGCCTGCAGGTTGAAGCCGCCGGTGATGGCATCGATGTCGAGCACTTCACCGGCAAAGAAGAGGTGAGGGCACACCTTGCTCTCTAAGGTATGCAGGTCGATGTTGCTGAGGCTGATGCCGCCGCAGGTAACAAACTCCTCCTTGAAGGCTCCCTTGCCGTTCACCTGATAGAGGTCGTTGGTGAGGGTTTCTATCAGCAGGTTGCAGCCCTTCTTTCCCATTTCGCTCCATTTCTTTTCGGGTGCATATCCCATCTTCTGAATCAGGAAGAGCCAGAGGCGGGATGGCAGATTGTAGGGGCGGATGCTTGCCAGCTGCTTCTGTGGGTTGGCGATGATGATGCCCTGGATGTTCTCTTCCACCAGCGAGCGGTTGCTCTCGTGTACCCAGTTCACGGAAATCCTGATCTGATAGTTGTTCTCGTGCAGATAGCGGGCTGCATGGGATGAGAGCTTCAGCACGGCAGGACCGCTCATGCCCCAATGGGTGATGAGGAGCGGACCCTCTGCCTTCAGCTTGGTGCCCGGAATGCTGGTATATACCGGCTCTACCACCGTGCCCATCAGGTTCTTGAAAGCCTTGTCGGCGATGTTGAAGGTGAAGAGCGATGGGATAGGCAGCTCTATCGCATGTCCTAAATCTGAGAGATGCTTGAAGTTTTCCATCTTGGGATGACCGCCAGTGGTGATGGCTACCCGGTGGAAAACTATCTGTCTGATTTCGGAAACGGGATGAGAGGCAGAAGATGCTCCCGAAAGATTTCCTTTTGAAACCTTGAAATCCAGGAGCAGGCGCTCATCCTCCAGTTCCGTGATGGCGGTGAGCAGGTGGTTGCATTGTATCTTTACGCCCAGTCGTTTGGCGGTATTCACCAGACAGTCGATGATGCTGCGTGAATCCTGCGATTCCGGAAACACGCATTGGTCTTCCTGTGTAACCAGTGGCACGCCGTTTCCTTCAAACCAGTTGAAGGTATGCTGATAATCGAATCTCTTGAAAAGTCGCTTCATCAGTTTATGACCACGAGGATATGCCTGCTTCAAGTCAGAAATCTCCTCAAAGGAATTGGTAAGATTGCATCTTCCTCCTCCCGTGATTTCCACCTTGGCAAGTACCTTTGAATTCTTCTCGAATATGGTGATGTCGGCGTGCGGGAAGTTGCGCTTGGCTTCTATTGCTGCAAAGAATCCTGCGGCGCCTCCACCGATGATTGCAATATGTAGTGTTTGTGGCATATTGTATTTTTGATGATTAGGATGCAAAGTTAGCATAAAAAGAAGACATGGCAAAATAAAACCGGATTTTTTTTGTCATTCCGATTTTTCTTCGTAACTTAGCGGCGCAAATATAATATCATGTAATCTGAAATATGGCAAAAAGAGAATATGTAGAGGCCAACAAGCGTTGGCTGGAAGAAAAGGCTCAAGAGGAAGGTGTGAAAGCACTCCCTCGTGGTATATATTATAAGGTGTTGAAACAGGGAGATCCAAATGGGGCACAACCAGGCAAGCGCAGCATTGTGACTGCTCATTATACGGGTTGGACCATCAATGGCAAGAAGTTTGATTCCAGCCGTGGCGGAACTCCGTTTGCGATGCGATTGAGCGATCTGATAGATGGTTGGATTGTGGCGATGCAACAGATGCACGTAGGCGACCAGTGGGAACTGTATATTCCTGCCGAAATGGGATATGGAAAGTTCTCTCAGCCAGGAATACCAGGAGGTTCTACTCTTATCTTTGAAGTTGAGTTGTTGGGAGTGGGATAAACGCACCTGTTGAAATCCCAAAGGTTTCTATTCCATCTTTAAATAAAAAAGTCCCATACGATTTCAGGTACTGCCAGATGGCATTCTGCGAATCGTATGGGACTTCTTTTATTGTCACTTTTTGTTGTGTGCAATTATTTCTGCTGTGATTTCAGCAAGTCGCGAATCTCCATCAGAAGTTTCTCCTCAGCACTTGGTTCTGGTGCTTTTGGTGCCTCAGGCTCCTTAGGTTCTTCCTTCTTCTTAGCTAACTTGTTGACCGCCTTGATGAGCATGAAGATACATAAAGCCACGATGAGGAAGTCGAAACAGGTCTGGAGGAAACTACCATAGTTGATGGTCGCAGTTTTGAATTCCTCACCGGCAACCTGTACGGTAGGAAAGGTCAACTTGAGGTCAGCGAAGTTGACGCCACCAATCAACCATCCGATAGGAGGCATGATGACATCATCCACAACAGAACTTACGATTTTGCCGAAAGCACCACCGATGATTACACCGACAGCCATGTCAAGCACATTGCCACGCATGGCGAATTCCTTGAATTCATTCAAAAATTTACTCATAACTTAATTCTTTTACTTTTGTTTATTTAAATGTTGATATAATTTTAGTATTTATGCTTTGTCATTTCTTGCAGAATGATGATTTTTCCCATATATATAATAAGGTGTAAGGCATCATAGGGTTTGATTTCTTCATCCGATATGCATTTTTCATTCTTGTGAAAGGATTGAAATTTGCAATATGGAGTTGTCAGTCTGACATGTTAACTGCTTTTTTTATAGCAAGATTAAACCTCAACTATTCTTTTTTAATTTATTTAATACTCTTTTCGTGTGCAAAGTTAGAAAAAAATTAGTAACTTTGCGCTCGGAAAAAGAAAAAAATGCTTGAAAGCTTATTTTTTTGAATGTTTCAGCACTTCAGGATTGCTTGAGAGCTTAAAATATGGAATTATTTTAAACCATTAATTTTAAATATTAAAAAAAATGACAAAAGTTGCTATTAACGGCTTCGGCCGTATCGGTCGTCTGGCTTTCCGTCAGATGTTTGAGGCAGATGGTTATGAGGTAGTTGCAATCAATGACCTTACATCTCCAAAAATGTTGGCTCACCTTCTTAAGTATGATACAGCACAGGGTGGCTTCGCTGGTAAGTATGGCGAGGGCAAGCACACTGTAGAGGCAACAGACAACTCTATCATCGTTGATGGTAAGGAGATCACTATCTACGCTAAGCCTAACGCAGCTGAGCTTCCTTGGGGTGAGCTTGGTGTTGACGTAGTACTTGAGTGCACAGGTTTCTATACATCTAAGGAGAAGGCTTCTGCTCACCTTACAGCAGGTGCTAAGAAGGTAGTTATCTCTGCTCCAGCAGGTAACGATCTCCCTACTATCGTTTACAACACAAACCACAAGACTTTGACTCCAGCTGATACAGTTATCTCTGCAGCTTCTTGTACAACAAACTGCTTGGCTCCAATGGCTGACACTTTGAACAAGTACGCAGCTATCCAGTCAGGTATCATGTCAACAATCCACGCTTACACAGGTGACCAGATGATTCTCGACGGTCCTCAGCGTAAGGGCGACCTCCGTCGTTCTCGTGCAGGTGCTCAGAACATCGTTCCTAACTCAACAGGTGCTGCTAAGGCTATCGGTCTTGTAATCCCTGAGTTGAACGGTAAGTTGATCGGTTCTGCACAGCGTGTTCCTACTCCAACAGGTTCTACAACTATCCTCGTAGCTGTTGTTAAGGGTAAGGACGTTACAGTTGAGGGTATCAACGCTGCAATGAAGGCTGCTTCTAACGAAAGCTTCGGTTACAACGAGGATCCTATCGTTTCTTCTGATATCATCGGTATGCGTTTCGGTTCTCTCTTCGATGCTACTCAGACAATGGTTAGCAAGATCGACGACGACACATATCAGGTACAGGTAGTTTCTTGGTACGACAATGAGAACTCTTATACTTCTCAGATGGTTCGTACTATCAAGTACCTCGCTGAGTTGAAGTAATACCGCTGAAGCGATTTACGACAATATATATAGCCTGGCATTGTAAAATGCCAGGCTTTTTTTATTATTTATTTTTTTGTCTAATGGCTTGAAGTTTTATAGCATAAAGGCATACTGATTCTCCTTTTCTTGCCTTGTTTTCCCATTTTTTTTTATTTCTTTGTTTGTCTGTATCGGAAAAATTTGTATCTTTGCGCCATGAAACATTCTATGATTACCATATTGGGTCCTACTGCCAGTGGAAAGACTAATCTTGCCGCTGCACTTGCCTCGCATATCAATGGCATGGATTCTTCCATGTGGGGTGGCGATACGCATGGGGCTGAGATTATCAGTGCCGATAGTCGTCAGGTTTATCGGGGCATGGATATTGGTACGGGAAAAGATCTTGAGGATTATACGGTAGGGGGTAAACTGATTCCTTATCATCTGATAGACATCTGTGATGCCGGTACCAAGTATAATCTCTTCCAATATCAGCAGGACTTCTATGATGTCTATCAGGACATTACTCATCGTGGCGTACTTCCGATACTCTGTGGAGGTACCGGACTCTATATCGAGTCTGTCTTGAAAGGTTATCATCTTTCACCAGTTCCTCAAAATCCTGCTCTTCGTAGTTCTCTCGAAGGTAAAACGCTGGAAGAACTGACAGATATGTTGGTGCATTTGAAGGCGAAGAATGGTTCTAATATGCACAATCGCACAGATGTAGATACTGCGCAGCGCGCCATCCGTGCGATTGAGATTGAAACTTACAATCTCGAACATCCAATGCCAGAGCGGGAATTGCCTGCGGTTGATTCTTTGGTGATAGGAGTAAGTATCGACCGTGATGCCCGCCGTGATAAAATCACCCGCCGTCTGAAACAGCGTCTGGAGAATGGGATGGTAGAGGAAATCAAGGGACTCCTCGATCGTGGTATTCCTGCAGAAAACCTGTTGTATTACGGGTTGGAATACAAGTTTATCACAGAATATGTGATAGGAAAAACTTCTTATGAGGAGATGCTGAGAGGATTGGAAATCGCCATTCATCAGTTTGCCAAAAGGCAGATGACCTGGTTCCGTGGTATGGAGCGCAGGGGTTTTACCATTCATTGGATAGATGCACTTCAACCGATGGAGCAGAAGGTAGAGCAGGTTCTTGAACTGATGAAATCTAATCGGTAGCAATTTATATGATTGATAGATATTTGGATAAGTAATAGATGGATTTCTAATCGTATATACATTATTTATTAATATAGAGAATATTATTATAGGAGAATAATCGACGTGGCTGTAAATGAAAATAAATGGGGCTTGCTCTATTGTCCTCGAGGAGGATGGAGGAGCAGTGCGCGCTGGACTAAGATAGAGAAAGTTTTGCGCCAACTTCATGTGGACTATGATTTCGTGCAAAGCGAGAATCAGAAAAGTGTAGAGCGTCTGGTTAAGATGTTTATCAACAATGGCTATAAGACAATCGTTATTGTGGGTGGAGATTCTGCATTGAATGATGCAGTAAACTGTCTGATGCAGGTAGATGCTTCCGTAAGAAACCAGATTGCGCTGGGTATTATTCCTAATGGACTGATGAATGACTTTGCTCATTTCTGGGGATTTGATGATAGTGATTACGAACAGACTATCAAATGGCTCCAGCAGCATCGTGTGCGCAAGATTGATTTAGGTTGTATCCGTTATCAGAACAAGAAGGGGGAAAACTGTCACCGCTATTTTCTCAATTGCGTGAATGTCGGTCTGATAGCTGCTATCATGAACTTGCGTCGCAAGACCCATCATGTATTCGGTTCCCGCACCCTGTCGTTCCTCTTCTCATTCGTGCTGATGATTTTCCAGCGATTAGACTATAAGATGCATATCCGCATCAATTCAGATGTCATTAAGCGTAGGGTGATGACCATGTGTGTAGGAAATGCATCGGGATATGGACAGACTCCTAATGCGGTGCCTTACAATGGTCTTCTGGATGTCTCTGTTGTTCATCATCCAGGTATGACCCAGCTCTTTGAAGGCTTTTATCTTTTCGTCAAAGGTAAATTCCTCAATCATAAAAGTGTGCATCCCTATCGCACGAGAGAGGTGGTGGTAGAGGATTCTTCTCATGCGATGATTGGTGTAGATGGTCGATTGATGAAGACGCCAGTTGGGCCTTACCGCATCACGGTGGAGCAGGAAGTAATCAACTTCCTGATACCGCAGTAGTCAGATTGATCTTATTTCAAGAATAATAAGGTGTATCGGAATACAAGTTCCGGTGCACCTTTTTTCGATTGTGCGATTGTTGTAAAGAGGCTACACAAAACTGTGTGTATTCATCAAAGTGACTTAAAAACGGGGAATATTTTCCCTTTAAAAGCTTATAAAACATTAAATATAGCGATTTTCTTAAATTCTTTGCCAAAAAACTTTGTCGTTTCGCTTTTTTTCCTTACCTTTGGATGCAATAAAGTCAACAAAAATATTAAAAACCTTAATATAGATCTATGAGTTATCTAAAATTCGAAAAGGCCCTGATGACCAACCTACAGGAGTCATTGCCGAAGGAGTTGCTTAGAACCAACCGCTCGGGTGCTTATTCGTGCTCTACGATTGTTGATTGTAATACTCGAAAGTATCACGGTTTGCTGGTTGTCCCTATTCCAGAACTGGATGGCGACAATCATGTATTGCTGAGTTCTCTCGATCCTACAGTCATTCAGCATGGCGCTGAATTCAATCTCGGATTGCACAAGTATCAAGGCAACAACTTTAGCCCGATGGGCCATAAATACATTCGTGAGTTTGATTGCGATAAGGTGCCAACAACGCTTTACCGTGTAGGTGGTGTCATCTTAAAGAAAGAGGTCGTTTTTCAGCATTATGAAGATCGCATCTTGATCAGATACACCATGGTGGATTGTCATTCAGCTACCACCTTGCGTTTCCGTCCATTCTTGGCATTCAGAAGCGTGCGTCAGTTTACCCATGAGAATGGAACAGCATCCCGTGAGTATTCAGCAGTGGATAATGGTATCAAGACTTGTATGTATGCAGGTTATCCAGACCTTTATATGCAGTTCTCCAAGAAGAATGAGTTTGTTTTTTCCCCAGACTGGTATCGTGGGGTGGAGTATCCTAAGGAGCAGGAGCGTGGCTATGCTTCCAATGAGGACCTTTATGTACCTGGTTATTTTGAGATGCCAATCAAGAAAGGTGAGAGCATAGTCTTTGCAGCATCTACATCTGAAATCAAGACCGGTACATTGAAGAAACTTTTTGATAAGGAAGTGGCAGAAAGAGCCCCTCGTGACAATTTCTTCCATTGTCTTGTCAATGCTGCCCATCAGTTCCACCGTCGTGAGAAAAATGATGACCGATACATTCTGGCTGGTTATCCTTGGTTCAAGTGCCGTGCGCGAGATACATTTATCTCTTTGCCGGGTCTAACCCTCTCTATAGAGGAAAATGACTACTTTGAACTGGTGATGAAGACTGCCATGAAGGGATATCAGGAATTCATGGAAGGAAAGGATATCACGGTGAATATTACCGAATTGGAACAGCCGGATGTTCCTCTCTGGGCAATCTGGGCTCTTCAGCAGTATGCTAAGGAAACCAGCAAGGAGGAATGTCTGAAGAAATATGGTAAGTTCATCAAGAGTGTCATGCTCTTTATCGAAGGCAATCACCATCCTAACTTAGAATTGCATCCTAACGGACTCCTTTATTCTAATGGAAAGGATAAGGCCGTAACATGGATGAACTCTACTGCCAATGGAAAACCAGTAGTTCCAAGAAGTGGCTATATTGTGGAATTCAATGCGTTGTGGTACAATGCATTGTGCTTCTGCGCTGCTCTCTGCGAACTGGATGGCAAGCAAGATAGGCAGCAGCATCTTCTGGAATTGGCAGAGAAGACCAAGCAGTCTTTCCTCGATACTTTCCTCAATGAGTATGGTTATCTCTATGACTATGTAGATGGTAACATGATCGATTGGAGTGTTCGACCTAATATGATTTTCCCAGTCGCTTTCGACTATTCTCCTCTTTCTCAAGCCCAGAAGAAGAAAGTGCTCGATATCTGTACACGTGAACTCCTGACCCCTAAGGGATTGCGCTCTCTTTCTCCTAAGAGTGGCGGTTATAATCCTGTCTATGTAGGTCCTCAGAGCCAGCGAGATTATGCATATCATCAAGGTACTGCATGGCCTTGGCTCGGCGGTTTCTATATGGAGGCAAGTTTGAAACTCTACAGAAGAACCCGATTGAGCTTCATTGAGCGCCAGATGGTGGGATATGAAGATGAAATGTCTTATCATTGTCTCGGTACCATCAGCGAACTCTTTGATGGTAACCCTCCATTTGCTGGACGTGGTGCCATTTCCTTTGCCATGAATGTGGCAGAGATTCTGCGTGCACTCGAATTACTCGATAAGTATCAATATTAATAAGGAGGACTGCTATATGAAAGTATTAATGTTTGGATGGGAGTATCCTCCTCATGTATTTGGTGGTTTGGCTACTGCTAACTTTGGTATTTCTCAGGGTTTGCATGCCCAGGGTGACATTGAAACCATACTCTGTCTTCCTCATCCTTTCGGTGATGAGGACCGCAGTGCTTGTAAGATTGTGGCCATGAATAGTGTGCCTATCACCTGGCGTGATGTCAATCATGATTACGTACAGCAGCGAGTAGGCAATATTATGAATCCGGATGACTATTTCCGTTATCGCGATCATATCTATGCCGACTTCAACTATATGAATGTCAACGACCTCGGATGTATGGATTTTGCAGGTGGTTATCCATCCAATCTCCACGACGAGATCAACAACTATAGCATCATTGCCGGTGTGGTAGCTCGAAGTGAGGAATTTGATATTATCCATGCTCACGACTGGCTGACTTTCCCTGCTGGTATTCATGCCAAGAGGGTGAGTGGTAAACCATTGTGCATTCACGTGCATGCTACCGATTTCGACCGTAGTCGTGGTAAGGTAAACCCTACCGTTTATTCCATCGAGAAGGATGGTATGGACAATGCTGATTGTATCATGTGTGTATCTGAGTTGACCCGACAGACGGTCATCAATCAGTATCACCAGGATCCACGCAAGTGCTTTGCTATGCACAATGCGGTATATCCATTGAAGCAGGAGTGGCAGGATATTCCTCGTCCTGATCATAAGGGCAAGGAGAAGGTGGTTACATTCTTGGGTCGTCTCACCATGCAAAAGGGACCGGAATATTTCGTTGAGGCTGCCAATATGGTGCTTCATCGTACCCGTAATGTGCGTTTCTGCATGGCTGGTTCGGGAGATATGATGGATCAGATGATTTATCTTGCAGCAGAGCGAGGTATTGCCGATCGTTTCCACTTCCCTGGTTTCATGCGTGGCAAGCAGGTGTATGAGTGCCTGAAGGATTCTGATGTCTATGTCATGCCTTCTGTGAGTGAGCCTTTCGGTATCTCTCCTTTGGAGGCTATGCAGTGTGGCACACCTACCATCATTTCCAAGCAGAGTGGTTGCGGTGAGATTCTTACCAACTGCATCAAGGTAGATTACTGGGATATTCATGCCCTTGCAGATGCCATTTACAGTATCTGTCATAATGAGAGTCTTTTCGACTATCTTTCTGTGGAGGGCAAGAAGGAAGTTGACCAGATTACCTGGGAAAAGGTGGGTGCCCGCATCAGGGACTTATACCTTAAAACCTTAGGATGGAAGTAGGTTAAGTGAAGAGTGAAGAACGAAGAGCGAAGAACTCTTTGTCTTTGCTTATCATAAAGTTAAACGTTCAAATATCAAGTTTCAAATTATGAAGACAATTTGTTTATATTTCGAGATACATCAGATTACCCATCTGAAACGCTACCGCTTCTTCGACATCGGTACTGATCATTATTACTATGATGATTACGAGAATGAGCGTTCTATCAGCGAGATAGCTGAGAAGTCATATATGCCAGCGCTCAATGCCCTGTTGGAGATGATCCATCAGAGTAACAAGTATTTTAAGGTAGCCTTTTCTCTCTCAGGAGTCGGCATGGAACAGTTGGAACTGCATGCTCCTCAGGTATTGGAAAAATTGCAGGAACTGAACGCTACCGGTTGTGTAGAGTTCCTCGCAGAGCCATATTCTCATGGTCTTGCCTCTCTCGTCAATGAGGATAGCTTTGCCAAGGAGGTTAAGCGTCAGGCTTCCAAGATTAAGGAATATTTCGGTAAGGAACCAACTGTGCTTCGCAATTCATCACTCATTTACAGCGATGATATTGGTTTGCAGGCTTCTCAGATGGGCTTCGAAGGTATGTTGACCGAAGGTGCCAAGCATGTATTGGGCTGGAAGTCTCCACACTATGTTTATCATTGTCCGATAGCTCCAAATCTGAAGCTTTTGCTCCGTGATATCCGTTTGAGCGATGATATCTCTTTGCGTTTCAATAATAGTAGTTGGGATGGTTATCCACTTTTTGCTGATACCTATATCAATGAGATAGCAGCTTTGCCACAGGAAGAGCAGATTATCAATATCTTCATGGAACTGTCTGCACTTGGTATTGCCCAGCCATTGTCCAGCAATATCCTCGAGTTCTTCAAGGCATTGCCAGAATGTGCACGCCAGAAGGGCATCACCTTCTCTACACCTTCAGAGATTTGCAAGAAGATGAAGTCTGTAGGCGAGTTGAATGTACCTGATACATTGAGTTGGGTGGATGAGGAGCGTGATGTCAGCCCATGGCTCGGAAATCAGATGCAGCGTGAGGCTTTCAACAAACTCTATAGTGTAGCCGACCGTGTACGTATTGCTAATGATCCTCGTATCAATCAGGACTGGGATTACTTGCAGGCAAGCAATAACTTCCGTTTCATGACTACCAAGCCAAGTAATGTGGGTCTTGACCGTGGTATCTATTCAAGTCCATTTGATGCTTTCACAAATTACATGAACATTCTGGGCGACTTCCTCAACCGAGTAAACTCTCTCCATCCAGAGATGGACAATGAGCAGCTCGATAATTACATGACCAGTGTCACCAATATGGAGGAGGAGATAGAGATGAAGGATAAGGAAATCACCCGTCTCCAGGCTAAGTTGGACAAGATAGAAAAGGAAGTAGAGAAACTGCGTGAAGCACAGAAACCAGCCAAGTCTGCTACAAAGAAGACTGCGACAAAGAAGGCAGCTGCCAAGACAGCAGCAAAACCTGCTGCCAAGAAAACTACTGATAAGTAGGAATGAGATTCTTCAGGAAATCCCTGAAGAAAAAAATATAAAACAAGAGTGTATCTTCTGACTTTTTTAGAAGATACACTTTTTTTTGAATATGAACGTATAAAAAGCGCTTCATCTGATGGAAGATGGGCGCTTTTTTATACACTTGTTCGTAAACGTTTACGTTATTTTGTGTATGTAATTGCATTGACCTTTTGAGAATTTTTCATATCTTTGCGGCATAACAAACCTACATAATAACTAAGGAGCCGCTTCATAATAACGGAACCAAGTCATGATGAATAAGGTGAGTTTGTATGAAAACTGAATAAAAGCGAAATTAAGTTCAGCTTAAAAACTTGAAATAATAATAACCTAAAACAGAAGTTTATGTATCAACAACTGAAACGTGTCAGTATGGCACTGGCTTTAGGCTCTGTTTGTTTTGGTGCTTTTGCACAACAGAAAACAATCAAGGGTACAGTGAAGGATTCTAATGGCGAACCAATGATTGGCGTTAGTGTTGTTCCTGAAGGAATGGCAGGTTTAGGTTCTGTCACCGATTTGGATGGTAACTTTTCTATTAACGGAGTTAATCCATCTACAGTTCTCAAATTTACCTATATCGGTTACAAGGAAAAGAAGGTAAAGGTAGGTGCCCAGAATTCCGTCGATATCGTGATGGAGGAAGACAACAATTCTCTGGATGAATTGGTAGTCATCGGCTATGGCGTAGTGAAGAAACGTGATTTGACAGGTTCTGTCGCTTCCATCAAGTCTGACGATCTTAAGAATGTGGCTTCATCCAATGCGATGCAGGCGATGCAGGCTAAGATTCCTGGCATGGACTTGCAGCAGTCAAGTGGTGAGTCTGGTTCTGGCGTAAGCATCAATCTTCGTGGTGCCCGTTCTATGTTGGCTTCCAATAATCCGTTGATTCTTGTGGATGGAGTGGCTTATGGTTCTACGCTCGACCTTAATCCATCAGATATTGAGTCTATGGAGGTATTGAAGGATGCTTCTTCTACTGCTATCTATGGTACCCGTGGTGCCAATGGTGTTATCATCATTACTACTAAGCGTGGTAAGGCCGGTAAGACTTCAGTAGGATTCAATTTCTACAACTCTTTCAACAGTGCTACCAATGCTGCAAATTCTATGTACGGTGCAAAGGAAGTACAGCGCCTGATAGACAAGAGTGCTTATTCGACTTGGTATAAAGGTGCTGACAAGACTTTGGAGGCTTACAATACCGTGCTCAGTAGCATCACTCCTGAAAGTGTACTGACCAATAAACTGGATGATGGTACATCTACATTCGATATTTATAATGATGGTTCCTATACTGATTGGGGCGATTTGCTCTTGAAAAACAGTACCTCTCAGAACTATGAAGTAAATGTAGCTGGTGGTAGTGAAAAGACCAATTTCAATATTTCCTTGGGTGCTATGTACGACCGTGGTTTGATGAAGAACGATCAGATGAGTCGCTACAATGGTAAGGTGAATATCGACCATCGCATCAATAAGGTTGTGAAGGTAGGATCCAGCTTACTCTTTACTTACAAAAACTGGAATCGTCGTAATTCCGGTGTTTACAACCAGGCTTTGAAGATGACCTCCATTACTCATCCATATTTGACAGATGGAAGTATCAATGCAACTCCAAACCCTTGGTATGCAGCTCACTGTTCTCCATTGCTGGATGATGTAAAGGATGCTTATCAGAACAATACTGAGTCAACCCGTTTCTTCGGCAATGCTTATGTGGAGGTTGCCCCTATGAAGGGTCTGAACTTACGCTCTATGTTTGCTGTAGATAGAAGCGACTCACGCAATGGCTTGTATCAGGACTATCAGAGTCAGCAGAGATACCAGTCTCCTTCTACCAGCTACATCCGTCAGATCAGAAATAACTCTACTGCGATTACATGGGATAATACCATCAATTACAATACTACGATAGCAGAGAAGCATGATTTGACAGCATTGCTTGGTCATGAGTTGACCCAGGCAGTGACAGAAAGTTCTACTGTGGGCGGTGATGCAGGTGCTACTCATTATTATGAGAGCGGTTACAATGATCTGTCTAAGATCCTTTCTCCTGTGACAACTTCTACCTACGTCAAGACTTCCATGTTGTCATTCTTTGGTCGTCTGAACTATTCTTATGCCAGCAAGTATCTGTTGACCGCTTCACTTCGTGCTGATGGTTCTTCTACTTTGGCAAAGGGTCACAAGTGGGGTTACTTCCCATCTGTAGCAGGTGGTTGGAGAATGATCGAGGAGAGTTGGTTGAAAGACCAGAAAGTTTTGAGTAATTTGAAACTTCGTGCTTCTTGGGGTATTTCTGGTAATGCAGCTATTGATGCTTATTCTACATTGACATCACTGAGTGCAAATACCTATTATTACTATTTAGGCAACACAGATGTATCTGGTAAGATTCCAAGCCAGTTGGGTAATCCTAACCTGACATGGGAGAAGACCTCATCATTCAACCTTGGTCTCGACTTCGGTTTCCTTGATGGACGTATCAGCGGTAGCATTGATTACTATTGGAACCATACCTACGATTTGTTGTTCTATAAGACAGCACCTGCATCATCATTCCCTACCGTTATCGACAATATCGGTAAGACAAAGGGACAGGGTCTTGAGATCTCTTTGATGACAGATATCGTTCGTACCAAGGACTTTGACTGGACAGCCAACTGGTCTTACTCTCATTTCAAAGATGAGATTACTGAGTTGACAGGTGGTGTTGATAAGTACGTATCAGGTACCAAGGGCTTGTTCGTAGGCAATCGTGTAAACGCATTCTATGATTACAAGGTACTCGGTGAGTGGGGTATTGGTGAGTTCGACCAGTATGTAGAAGACTTTAAGGCTGCACATGAAGGCAAGAAGCCTGGTTGCACAGGTACCAAGGGCTATGGTACACCAGGTTCCCCAAAGATTTTGGATAAGGATGGTGATGGTACTATCAGTTCTGACGACCGTGTACTCTACAACCAGGATCCTAATCATGTATTCGGTATGACCAATACATTCACCTATAAGGACTTCTCACTCTCAGTACAGTTGATGGCTCGTTTGGGCGGTTATATTTCATACGCAATGAATGAGCAGTTGAACTTTGAGTCTGCCAACTGGGGTGATGCTATCGATTATTGGACACCAACCAATACCGATGCAAAATTCCCTAGCCCAGGTTTGGATACCAATTCCAGCAAGATCTGGTCAACTTACAAGTCTGCGTTCACATACGAAAAGGCTGATTACTTCAAGATTAAGGATATCACCCTTTCTTATAATGTGCCAGCTAAGTGGTTGCATACTATCGGTATGAATAAGGCTCGAGTATATTGCTCAATGAAGAACTTCATGACATGGAGTAAGATTGACAACTACGACCCAGAGCGTGGTGGTAGCATCTCATTCCCTATGCAGAAGCAGGTTGTAATCGGTCTTAATGTAGAATTCTAAAAACATCGAATCAATTATGAAAACAAAGATATTATTCATGGCAGCGGCATCTTCTATGATGTTGGGACTTACCTCTTGTTCTGGTTTTCTGGAGGAAGAGAATAAAGTGGGTGAAACTGCCGGTTTGGCATATAAAACTCCTGCTGGTCTGGAAGGCCTTGTAGCAAACTGCTACACCTTTGCCCGTGGCTGGTATGGTAAGGAAGCAGGTTTAGGTTTAAGTGAAATGGGTACCGACCTCTTCTATTATGGTTATGATAACAAGCAGAAGAGCCTTTGCTCCTACAATTTCAATGCAGCAGCATTGGAAAACAATGTGGCAGATAACCCTTGTCTTGATAACTATTGGGAACTTTTCTATAGTGCTACAGATGTCTGCAACAATGCTATCAAGTATGTGAATGATGCAAACTTCTTGAGTGAGGATCTGAAGAATCGTTATCTGGGTGAGGCTCTTTTCCTGAGAGCTTTCTATTACTTCCACATGGTTAACACCTGGGGAGCTATCCCATATAATTCAGAACCTGTAACAGCTCAGAATTTCAATCCTACCAGAATGCCAGAGAATGAAGTGTTCGGTAAGGTATTGGACGATTTGGATGAATCTATCGCTAAGTTCGAGGCTGCAGGTTACATGACCAAGGCTGATGGACGTGCCAACTATTGGGCAGCTAAGGCTTTGAGATCAAGAGTATTGCTTTATGCAGCATCTTGGTTGGGTGGTCAGTTAGGTCAGACCGTCAAAGGTGGCAATTATGATGGTAAAGACAAGAATGCTCTCTATACAGCTGCTCAGGCAGATGCAGAGGCTGTTATTGGTGCAAGAGATTATGCAAGTCTTGACAATAACTACAAGCATGTATGGACGATGGCTAATGAGAGCTATAATACCAATCAGGAGGCGCTCTTCGGTGTAACCTATTCTCAGGATATCAAGACCAATGTTAACTGCATTCCTTACCGTTATCGTTTGGAAGGTGGTAGCCCAATGCAGTACAATAGTTTGATTACCCGTACGGGTTATACTCGTGGTGGTAATGCCATGTTGTTGATGTTTGTTTCTATGTGGAACAATGGCGCTAACGACTTGGGTGGCAATGGTCAGAAAGACACACAGGTGTTCTGGCGTATAGCTGCTGGCAAGACAACCATCAAGAGTAAATCAACTGGTAAGAATGTAGAATGTGGCGCAGCTTATTCTCCATACGGACGTGGATTCACCCGCTACTTGCCTTCATTGCACTTGTGGAACCTGTTGGAGAAGCATAAGACTACCGATCAGCGTTCAGAAGCAACCTTGCTTGATCACTATGACATAGCTTCACCTGATTTGGCTAAGAATTCAAAGAATTATCCAGAGTTGCAGGATACCGCTATTTACTATTGTCCAATGGATGGTGATTCTCCAGAGGGACAGGCTATGCAGGCTTGGGCAAAGAACAGATACCGTATTCAGTTTATGGCAGGTGGTGACATCCCTGTTTACACATCTATGGATGAGGCTACAGCCAAGCCAACAGAAGCAGCCGTGAAAACCTCAAAGGTTTATGGTGATGATCGTTACAACCTGTATAAGATTGCTGGTTGGTGCTCATTCCCTGGCATCAAGAAGTTCTTGGATGATGTTTATGATCCAAACTACCCAACTCATGACATCTCCAGCCGTGATGCCATCGTGATGCGTATCCCAGAGATGTATCTCATCAAGGCAGAATGTCAGTTGGCTCTCGGTGATGGTGGTGCAGCCATGGCAACTATCAACCAGCTCCGTCAGGCGCGTGCTATCGAGGGTAAGGATAATACCTTGAGTGGTAATGCAACCATCGATACCATCCTTGAGGAGCGAGCAGTAGAGTTCTGCGGTGAGCAGATGCGCTGGTTTGATTTGAAGCGTACAGGTAAACTTTACGAGTACGTACAGAAGTATAATGCACAGGCTGCCGACAACCTGAAGGCTGATGTCAGCAAGCATTATCTCTATCGTCCAATCCCACAGAATGAGATTGACGCTGTTCAGAACTTCACCACAGAGGTGAACAGTACGACAGGTTTCTGGCAGAACCCAGGATACTAATAGATATTTTTGGTTAGAAACACACTTGTTTTGGGCGAGCATCATCGAGGGATGGTGCTCGCTTTCTTTATTCTTAGATTCTTTGCCATTTATCTTAGGATAGTTTGGCAAGTATCTTAGGATAGTTTGGCAAGTATCTTAGGATACTTTTTTTGGTGTTTTACTCAAACAAAATCCCCCAGCCAAAATTGATTAGCTGGGGGACTTTTTTTGAGTGATATAGTGTTTTATTACTTTGCAATATACTTTCTGTTGTTGTGGATATAAATACCCTTGTTGAGAGCCTGCAAATCGCTTGTAGAAGCGTTCTTGATTACCAGGCGACCGCTGAGGTCATAGACGTTGTTGTCATTCTTAATCTTTACATCAGATGTAATACCTTTGATACCATTAGTGTTATTTTTTGTTCCTTTGAGGGTGATAACCCATGCAGCTTGAGCATCCTGTGGAGTAAAGGTCATGACTCCTGTTGCAGGTGTAGCTAATGTGATATCGTAACTGGTGTCTGTGCTTGTGGTTGTAGTACGGCTTGGAAAGCTGTATTTGTTAGAAGCATAATTGGCACCATCTAATTCGGACAAGTAGCAGATCTTATTATCTTCGTTAGTATAACCAGCAAATGTAGCAGAGGTAATTGTTACGTTTTCTGGTAAGTTGATTGTGAATTTTACTCCTTTGCTATACTTGATAGTATTGCTTTTAGCTGTGGCATAACCTTTGCCGGAAGTGATGGAACAACCATTGTTGAAGTTCCATGTGGTTTCTGTTGAACCATTTGACAAATTGCAGGTGTTTGCTGCCAAAGTATAGGTAACGTTTCCTGCTTCTCCTGGAGTTGGATCTACAGTTGAACTACCTGTATAATCACCTGTGAGATTTTTTACTTCATATTGGGTAGCAATAAGCTTTCCATCCTTGCTATTTGTAATCTTGCAACCATTTTTAAATGTTATACCATCCACAAATGCAAGGAACATACCTTTTTGGGCTTCTACTTGAACATTATCTAAGGTTATGTTCTTGACATAGCTTTCTGGTAAACCATAGATGTAGATAGGGAAATATCCCTTAGCACTTGTATTGTATGGAGTACCTGTAGATGTCACATTTTGAATAAGAATGTCGCGGAAGGCAGGTGTCTTTGGGGTTACTTCTGCTGCTGTGGCTTCAGATGGAATTGGCTTTGTACTCAGATTGTACCAAGTTTCGATATAAATAGGGTTTCTCACTCCTGTCATTGTACAATTACGGAAAATGAGATTATATACATCGCCACTTCTATCACGTTGTGATTTCAAGCGGAATCCACTATCTGTATTATTGAAAGTGAGGTCCTCATAAATAATATCATGCATGTTATTGGTAAAACTGCCAAATGATGCACCATGTCCTGTACCCATTTTAGAATTCCAGACGTGTACATACTGGGCATTATCATCGCAAACTACGTTGTCATCACCCGTACTGATGAAACAGTCGTAGATGTTTACATGGTGCCCCCAGATAGAGATTCCGTCTGTGTTGTGTGATGGCTGTTCTGTCTTAGTATCTGAGGCAGGATTATAAATCGTCACATCATGGATAGTTGCATGGCTTGCCTTACCACTATTGCTGATAGTAAGATTTACACCTGGGGTGTTCTGAATTTTTATATTTCTAACCATGAAACGAGAACCCTGTTCGAAGCGGATCATGGCTCCAGGATTGAAGGTCTCCTTGTTATCGCGAGCCTTCCACCATCGAGTTCCTTGTCCATCAATGATAGATGTCTCGCCTTCACCCTCAATAATGATATCATTTGCTTTCTGTTCTTGCAACCAATGAATACAGTCTTATTATTTGGAGTCTTGCCGTATTCTACGAGCTTCAAGGTGGCTCCAGCGCAAAGGTGGAGTACTGTCTTAGACTTGATGCTGAGCACCTCGGTTGTACTTGTCATCTGGTCTGTACTGCCAAACATCCATGTACCAGCAGGTATTACGACCATACCTCCAGTAGTAGGAACAGCATCCAGGGCTTTCTGAATAGCTTTGGTGTTATCTGTTGCCGATGTAGATGCACCATAGTCTTTGATGTTAAACGTATTTGTTGATGTGATGGCTGGCAATTGTGGTAACTCAACTGCAGTCCATCCTTCAGGAGTATTCTGGGCATTTTGCTCAGAAGTAATACCAGTAAAAGTCTGGGACTTGGCAATGCCTGGCAGAGCCAAGAGTGCTGAAAGCACGATAGTTTTGATGATTGATTTTCTCATTGTAATTTAGGCTAAATTTTATTTGTGGCAAAATTACAACTATTCTTTATAAAATAAGGTATAATCATCTCAAAATAATACGAAAACGATTGCGTAGTAGAAAAAAAGCGCAACGCTCAAGTCGAACATTGCACTTTCTATGTGTTTATGAATTTAACTTTTTGATTTCCTCTATAGATAATCCTGTAGATTGGGAAATGATGTCCAATGGTGTATTTAAAGCAAGAAGTCTGAGCGCGATTTCTTTGGTCTTTTCTTTTTCTCCTTCTGCTCTTCCTTCAGCTCTTCCTTCAGCTCTTCCTTCGATTCTTCCTTCTGTTAGACCATCTTGATATCCTTCGTCACGGCTGGTATCGAAGAGGCTCTTCATGTGCCTAACTGCTTCTAAATGGCGGAAATAGGCTTGTTTGTCTTTTTGAGAGAGTGAATCTACACGCAGACGTTCGCGTGCCTCTGGTAATCCTGCAGCAGTGGCTTTTGAACTGATAGAACCTGTTTTTAGAAATTCAATCCATTCGTCAAGTGGAGTAGTTGCTACTTTGTCAAAATCATTGACACGTAGTATGTAGTACTCTGGGAACAAGTCACCAGGACTCTTCCTTAACTCCAATTTATCATCTTTGATGCCAAAGAATTTCTCATTCTGTCGGATGGAGAGTTTAAGTGTATCATGTGGTTCGTGTTCACCGACGAACTCGGTTTTGCCATGGTAAACATAATCTTTGCCTTGTCCCAGTTCAAAATAGACGATGTTAATGGAATACACCTTGCGAACAGCTTCGTATGGTTTGCCAAGACCAATATATTCCGTTATCGCTTTAGAAACTCCATAGAGCATGCGATGGAAATAGGTTTGCTCTCGACTGTTTTGTACTTCAATGATGCACAACTGCTCGTTTTCGCTTTCTGCCAGAATATCTACTCGGTTATATTTATCGTCCTCGTCTTCTTGGTTGCTTTCGCTTTCCAGAAAGCGGTGAATCTTAAATTTCTTTCCAAGTAATGAAGACAGGAAACCTTCAAGCACAACATAATTAGCTTTGTTGCGCAGCAGACGTTTCATCGCCCAGTCGAATCTTATATAGTTTTCTCCGTTCATTGTCATTTCTTATTAGTCTTAATACTTGCTGCAAAGATACGCTTTTCTTCTGTAACTTCCAAGAAATTAACAAAAAAAGTTTTGTGAATGGTGGGGGAGAGGGAGAGAAACAAAAAAGTGCAACGCCCGGTGTGGGCATTGCACTTTAATATGATAGTTTGATAGAATTTATCTAATCCAACGTGGGTCACCTACCTTTTCCTTCTCCAAGATTGAGTT
>ERZ791902.493-NODE-493-length-28693-cov-81.766045_pt1 | contig 28693 bp, 26 predicted proteins | sample MGYA00510149_ERZ791902 | MGnify/ENA primary metagenome ERZ791902 (study PRJEB30046, sample SAMN00792060) | human gut metagenome | study: EMG produced TPA metagenomics assembly of the A metagenome-wide association study of gut microbiota in type 2...
AACAGACCGGTTGGCAGGGTTAAGTATGCGCTAAATTAATTCCGCCAACGGGTTCTCTAATATAGGAGATATAGTATCAACCAAATTATCAACAGTAACTCTATTGACAGCTGGCAGAAGTTTCGTTACAAAAACATCATATAGTTTATAGTGATTCTTCTGAGGTTGCAAAAGTAGATAATAAGGAAAATTCAAGAATAATGGAGAACTTAACAAACCATCGATTTTCTTATTAGCAACCCATTTTGTATAATCCACTTGATGATGATAGAAATATATCAACTGATCTAAAGTTCCACTTTCACAGAGTAGAGAATTAAATTTTTCATAAGAAAGTTGTATGTTTTCCTTATCCCAATCTATCTCTTTCTCTGCTACTAGGCGAACATATTCACATTCTTGTCCTTCTTCACCCTTTTCCATTTCAGAAAGTTCATGGGTCAAATCTGAAATTTGCGATTTCAACACCTTAGCAGTATCCTTAAGCTTCTTATCTATCACACCTATCTTAGATAGCTGTTTATCTATCTGGGATGTATTAAACAGTTCATTGATTTGCTTAGCCCTATCTGTCTCTTTACTTTTCAAGAAAGACGTTGTCTCTTCCTGACTCACATAGTTGAGAAAGGTATAGGAGGTAAGAAAATCATTTAACCCGAACTGACCATTGTAAACTTCGTCAATTGTCTTTCCGCTTTTCTTATACTGAATATTCAATACATTGAACACCCTGTCAAAATGAATAGGGTTCGTAATAGCTTCAGTATGCTCCACTCGGTATAAAGTAACATAATCCTCCTCCACCTGCAATTTTACAGATACAAGAATTTGCGGGATTTTATTATCATAAACCAAAGGCAATATACTTTGACTTAAAGACGTATTTTGTCTATGAAAAGCCAAGTAAGAATCATATCTCTTGATTTTACCAGTGAACACAAGTTCTATAGCATCGAAGACAGTCGTCTTACCAAAGCCATTTTTACCAGCCAAGACTATAGCTTGATACTGGTCTAATAATACTTCTTCTTTCTCAAATCCTTTGAAATTCTCAAAAGAAACGGATAAAATTTTAATCTTGCTCATTACCTATTGAATTTATAATTTCATCCAAATACTTCTCAATATCGTCATTCTCGTCAGAAATACCATTTACCCAATCATTTGTTTTAAGTACATCAGAAGAAGACCAAAATGCAGGATAAGACAATTTCAATTTAGACTTTTGCATTTCCACCAACAAGAAAGGCAACTTATGAGCAATGCCATATAACAAGGAATACGCTCCATCAGGAGTATCAGCCTTCAACTTTTCAAAGTTTTTTGTCTCTACCAAATAAGCAGAAAGGCTCTTTTCTTTATAAATCAGAATATTATCTTTTAGCATATTCCAAGCAGTATCAGTATAGAGTAGAACATACTTCTTAAAATAGAATTTATCGTTTTCTACTTCAACAGCCCAATTTTTATTTGCATCATTAATATACTCAACTTTCTTCAACACAAGTACAGAGGTATTCTTTGCTGCTGCAATATATCCATCCATGACGCCTTCATAATTATCAGCTAAACTTTTCTGAAATTCTACATCTATATCATAATCATCCATTATTAGCCAAAAATCAGAGTTGTCATTATTGGCAAATATAGGAGCATTAGCAATTCTACCAATAACAGAATATTCAACTTTGGAAAATTCCGAATAAATCAATTCATCAATAGTTTCCATTTTTCTTATTTTGTTTAGTCACCAATCCCACTTTCTTAGTCTCGAAGATACTACTTCCATCTCTGCCATTGCCTTTTACATCATCAATAGTAGGGAGATAGCTTGCTATGTTGTCAACGTTTTCACGGACATCTCCAACCAACCAATCATACTCGTAAAGAGAATCTTGATTGATAACATTCTTCAAAATTTTCCTACAGAGTTTAGGGGTACTGAAATTTGAATTCAAAGAAGTGGGTGTTTCTTTTCCTTTTTCTGTAGTCCAACTAAGATCAGTCTCCAATTGTTCAAGTTCAGAAACCACATTGAATAATGTCTGTACTTTGGTATCAGAGGCTATATTCACAAAATCGTCAATACTTCTATTTGTTACATTATCAATAGGATGTATCCGTTTTAAGAAACTTTCCATCCCATCCACATCTAAACGTCGAATCCCTTCAACCAAGAACCGTATATGCCCACTTTGTTCTTCCGTTAAATCCTCGTTATCTTCATCATTACAAATAGTAAGCAAATCTTCTATTAGTCTATACTTGATACGAGTTACATAGCTATCACGGTCATAAGCAAACACCTCTTCCTCGGCAAATAGTCTTTCAAGTATTGTCTGAAACTCGACACTGGAAGCCGGCTCTTTGGCTATTTCACGTAAAGCCTTTCGATTACTTTTAGGAATATACTTTTGATGAATATCCAGAACTTTTTGGTCTATCAGTGCAACTAGAGAAAAGACCACTTTCTTCACCGTTGCATCATCCTTACCCAAAATATTTGCAACTTGATTATGAATGAGTCCCACTAACATTCCCGGCTCACAATAGCTTTGCGTATCCGTAAAAGGATATTGGGTAATACCACGACCTACATCTACGGCTTTGTTTGCATGAAAATAGAGTTTGCAATCAGAAGTGCATAAGCCCTTCTTTTTAAACAACTTTTTCTTAGCTATCATTTTCTTATATTCATCGGCATAATCAGTTTTTCCCTTTTCATCCTTACATTGATGTAGGCTTACAAGTTTCTCTGAGCCGTTCATGATGGCAAAGTCTTCGTAGGAATCCAAATACAACTTATATTGCTGGTATTTATCTCTGTCTTCACCTATCAGTTTTAGACTATGGTATAAGCCACATAATCCCTGATAGGTATAACCAGCCCAACTACCCAATGCGGAATTGCTAAGTTCTCGAGATGATGGTTCTTCTGCCATAAATTTTATACAATTTTACTAAAGCAACTAACTTCCATATGAATTTATCCTCCTTATATTTCATCCTTAAATGATTGGCAAATACTAGGTCAAGCTTGATTTTAAAAAAGCCACTGACTTTTCTCGATAATCCTTCAAAACCTCATGAACTTTAACATAGTTAATATCCTCTCTAACTTTCATAACATCTCCTTGATATAATCTATCCTGCAATCCAAATATTCCTAACAGACTATCAATTCTCGAGTTTCGAGAGCCTTTACTTGAAGATTTAAAACGATAGAATGTCATGAACTTACGCTTGAACTGGATAGAGAAGGCAGAGCAGTGGAATGAATCAGTCAATACGTACGCAGCCCCACTAATATACTTCAAAAAATCATTAGGATCAACTGCGTATGGTGCCTCATCGCCAAACTGCTCATCACTTGGAACATATTCATCCATGTGACGCAGAGTAATAATTTTATAGCCCGTAGCCGCTTTCAACTGTCTTGCAGCCTCACGTGCTTCCATATTCGTACCCAGGAAATAGCAGAAGATATAAGGCTCTGTCTCCTTAACCTTACTATCCTTGATTTCCTCCATCCATTCTTCCGGAGAAAGAAGCATGGTAGGGTCAGCAACCACAGTAGCCTTCTGATGCGAAAGGGTATCAACAATCTCCTTACCCTTTACTTCTCTTACTCCTATACGATAGAATCTATCAAGATAACCTCCAGTCGCTTTGCGCTGAAAAACAGGAATCTCAGATACGCCAAAACTAGATGCATAAGCCACCTTACGCACTTTACCATCTACAAAAAGCAGATTAAAGAACTTAGTAGGAAGACTTAATGGAGTCCACACCTGGTCACTACCAACAACGACAGCGTCATAGTTCTTTGAGCCTTCATGCAGAGCAGCATATCCATAATAGTCTTTAAAAGTAGGAATAAATTTCCTTTCCTTATAAGCTTCAACAGCCTCTGTTCGTATTTTGACGTTGGCAGCATATTCAGGAAGCTTCTTCAAGTCGTTCTTGCCTTTAATTCTATCCATCACAATCTTGCCACCATCACAGCGAAACGCATTAACCATCCATTTCACTTTCTCTACGAACGATAGCTGCTTAATATAATTAATAACCTCAACATCATAGCCCAAAGTTTGAAGTTTTTTGATGAGGGCATATCCCACCAATGAGGTTCCATAATTTGTATGTCCCTTACGATACGCAATGACACAACCTATTTTATTGATTGACATAATTATTTTATTTTTGGTAATAGGAACCATAAAGCTTTATGATTTCCAATGAATTGTTTTGTTCTCATGGCCATATAACGCAAAACAGTTTTGGCGTTAACACTTGCTTCATATTGAGAGTCATACAGAGGAGCAGCTAACCTAAAGCGTTTCAGCAACAAAACAAATGAGGCATTGCGTGTTTTCTTTGCCTTAGCCATATACCTTTTATATAGCATCTGCTCTGCTGCGATTTCATTCAGTTGTAAAGCTCCTGACTTTTCTGCTTCATGCAACAAAGAAAGCCAATTCTTATCTCTAACGATTATACCGCTTATGCCTGTTCCCGCCTCTTTGACATCTTCAATATGAATATCCCCGAAGTTAATATCTGCTAGTTCACCAAACATATCCACACAGAGCAGACAACGCCTAGGATAGAAAGTACCCTTCAGAGGCACGTTATATCTAACATATTCCTTGAAAAAGTCAAATCCCTTTCCTTTTGCAACCATACCGGTAGGACATCCTTCTCGATATGCTAAATATTTCAGATTATCAACTTTACCACCACATTGTTTCAGGATATACTCCGTATAATTGAAGGTCTGACTGCCTGAGCAAAACAACGAGAAGACACCAGCAATTTTCTCCTTCAATCGTTTATCAACTGCCATCAATTTCCTAAGACCATGAATATGGCAAGGAAGACCGACAACAACATATCTACAGCCATTAGACTTTTTGATAGCAGAAACCACATTATGCAAAGAAACTGGAGCATACTTGCTTCCTTTAGCTGCGAGTACTTCATCTTTTGTCTTTGCAACAATAGTTTGCACCTTCAACGGAGCATCCTTATCAAACTTTGTAACAACGGCCCCGTCTATCTTATGATTCTCCAACAGCCAAATTAGGAATTGAGACACTATACCACCCGAAGCTGCTTGCTCACGCAAAACAGTATCTGTACTAAACCCAGTATAACATTTCAGGTAATTACCTATCAAGTTATCATACAACGTATCACAATAAAGTTGATTGGCTTGTTCCATCAATTTGATACCTAGTCCTGGACATATATCATGGCAACGATGACATCCTTTGTCATTTTTACATAGAGAAGTATCTACTTGTGGAACAAAATAACCTTTCTTCACCGTCATGTGTATGGCATGTGAAGGACATGCGCCTTCACAGATACCACAGCCTGTGCAAAGAGAATGAGAAATGGTATAAGTTATATTCGGTATTTCCATTCTTTCTATTTCATCATATTTTAACTTGTTAATCTCATTTAGATTCACAAGTTAATAAAGTTAATAAATTTTCCCATTTTCGAATGATATTTTCTTCTACAAACATTTCGTTTGTAGTATTCAAAATTCTATGACTATATAGATCTATCTTTTCTTCATGAGAAAGCAAATAAGTCAACTTCTTACAAACATCTTCAAAATCATTGAATTTACACAACACCCCATTTTCCCCATCTTTCACCAAATCGTGCAAAGACTCAAAACTGTCAACAGCAATAGGTACGCAGCCAAAATGCATTGCCTCTATAACACTCATCGGTTGTCCTTCCCAAATAGAGGTCATAAAAAAGACTTTAGATGTTTTGTAGTAATGTGCAACATTACTTGAATGTCCTTCAAATCGAACATTTGTAAGCTTATTCTTTTCTGTATATTTTTTATAATCCTTTAATTGTCTTCCATCGCCTACAATAACCAATGACCATCCTTTAGTTTTTTCAAAAATTTTCTTCCACACTTTTAAAGCGAAATAAATTCGCTTTTGAATTTCATCCATTCTCGCAACAATCAGCACTATTTTATCACGTTTTTCACCTTGATATGAATCTGTGAAGGGACAAGGATTGGGAATAGCTATCAACTTGCGAGCCAAGGAGTCATCTACATGAAATGTTTTACAGAATGTAGGTATATATCTATCTGACAACAACAAGAACTTATCAGAAAGATAATACATTCCAACAGATTTCTGCGAATAACTATTATGCAAAAAGCAAAGATAACGTTTTATTCTACTTTTTAAATAAACAATAGGCAATACAAGACTTCTTTTATCATTTTTTTTCCAATTGTCAGGAGCTGCATGTAAACAACCAACAATTTTGATTTTAGTTTCTTCTTTAAGTTTTTTGTAAACTTTCTGAAACTTAGGAGTTTGATATACTTGATTTACAACTATCAAGACATCAAGATGATGACATTTGATAAAATTAATCAAAATGGTAAACAATTCATTTGCAGAGCCATTGAGATTAACCTTTACTTTCATATCATTTGGCACATTCATATCATCAATATTACTATAAATATAATAACATGAATATCCTTTGTTCTTTAAACTTCCAGCTACATAACGAGTCACACGCTCAGATCCTCCTGCAGAAGGATCGATATTGCTACACATAAAAGCCACAGATATTTCTTTTCCCATTATTTCACTATTATCTGATTAAACAAATCTATATATGAATCAGCAGACTTCTTATCCGAATACTTTGCTTCTATATAAGAATTCATTCTATCCAATAATTTGGAATAGTTTTCTTTATGAGAAACTAACAGATGTTCCATTACATCAGCCAAACTCTCAGCATCTCCCACTTTAAAGAAAAAACCATTTTCACCTTCAACAACTTCTTCTTTAAATGATCCAATATTACTTACCACAACAGGCAAACGATAATTAAAAGCGAGTTTCAGTACACCAGATTGCGAGACTCTTCGGTATGGAAAAACTGCATAATGAGAAGAAGCAAACAAGTCGAGCAACTTTTCATTAGGCACAAAATCCGGACTACATTCAAATATTTCAGGATACTTAATTTTATTCTGATAGAACTTCCAATCATCACAAAAACCATTTATGGAGATTTTAAACTCTCTAACGCCTCTTTCATATAAAATATTTCCTGCCTCTATTAACAAATCTATATTTTTTTGATAAATGATATGTCCAAAAGAAAGGAATCTAACAAAACCATCTGGTTTAGACTGATTGGATTTACCAAAATCCTTCAGTGGCAAAGTCATTATGAATATATTTTTTTCTCCATAAGTTTGCTGCATCAATTCTGCTTGTGCCTTGGAGAACATACACACATTTCGTGCAAAACGATACGTTACATTATATGACATTGTTCTCATTAAGCCAAAAGAAGAACTATCGTTTTGTGCCTTTCCATCATGAGCCGTAAATATAGTCTTGTTTTTATTCAAGAAAAGTGTCATAAATGCCGAAGCTGGATTAGGAGCTACATTGTAATATACTAAATCTACATTATATTTTTTCACTGCACTCAATACCTTAAAATAGAAAAACAAGGAACGGAAATCTCGCATTCTGTAATTGTTTTTCATAAAGTTTAAATGAATATTAGGCAATTTTGCCACTTTATCATAAGCATCATGATTAAAATATTGATTCTTTCCTTCTATTATAATCCAATATATTTCATAATAATTAGAAATGATAGACATGACTTCATAGTTCAAGTCTGTGTCTGCATAATAATCAGCAGTAATCCAAGCTATTTTCTTTTTAATATTCATCTCAATAATTCTTTCAAACATTCAAATACTCCATTTTTTTTATTCTCTTCCACCTTGATGCTCTTTTTAACCCCGGCATTCTCGCCAGCTTCCACATCACGATGGCTATCACCAATCATATAGGATTCAGACAAATCAATATTGAAGTCTTTAGCTGCCTGCAACAAGAGTCCTGGCTTTGGCTTACGACAATCGCAGTTGCACTTATATTCAGGACGTTCACCCTCAAAGCCCTTATCTGTATGATGAGGACAAATGTAAATCGCATCAACGAAAGCACCAACTTTTCCAAGTTCTGTTTCCATCTTATCATGAATTGTCTGCAACTCCTCAAAGGTGCAATCACCACGGGCAATAACAGGCTGGTTGGTTACAACAATAGCAAGATAACCACTCTTGTTGATAGCCTTGATAGCTTCCGCAGCACCTTCAATCAACTCAAATTGCTCTGGCTTGGTTACAAAACCTACCATCTTGTTGATAGTTCCATCTCTATCCAAGAAGATAGCCTTCTGCTTGTTCTTCAAGTTGCGGGCATGAACCTTGCCGTTTTCAATGTCCTTTTCAGTCTCATAGAATCTATCTGGTGTACCCATATCCTTGATATACTCAGGAGTATCGTAGGCGAAAATCTTACCACTTGGAATATTTGGCTTCAATACATCACGATCAAGGTCTATCTTATCCGGAGTCTCAGGATGACGAGGAACGAAGTTCTTCATCGTCTCCTTCAAAAGTTCTGGAGAAATCAACTCAATACCTGCATTTACACGGTTCTTGTAATAAGTACGCTCATCTTCCTTTGCCATCCAGCGGATTACTCGATGTGTATCCTCAGGCATACCACCAATTGTTTTAGGCGCATCAATCTCTGTTACCAACAAAGAACTGTCGTATGGATGTCCATTTGGATGAGCCACCAAACTTGCCCATGCCTTATGTTCCTTATGGAAAGCAATGAAGCGGTTAAAATCCACATCAATGATTACATCACCACAAAGAAGCAGAAAGTCCTCCGTCAACTGTGGCATTTTAAACAAGGCACCAGCAGTACCTAAAGGATGGTCTTCAACAAAATACTCAATGTTGACACCAAACTTACTGCCATCACCGAAATACTCTTTAATTTTGTCACCAAGATATCCGATAACGAGGATGATGTCTGTCAAACCACAAGCCTTCAGGTTATCAATCTGATGTTCCAAGATAGGCTTACCACATATATTAATCATAGGCTTAGGTACATCGTTTCTTACAGAAGCGATTCTTGTACCCTTGCCACCTGCCATAATTACTACTTTCATAGAATCTTATAATTTTTTATAAACTTTTTCACCTTCTTCTTGAATTAACATCATTGGAGAAGGTATAACAACGCTACCCGGAAGAACATCCTTAACAACAACAGCATTAACACCAATTGTAGAATTATCTCCTATGATAACTTTTCCACAAACTTTGGCACCCGCAGAAATTCTAACATTATCGCCTATTGTCGGACAACCAAAGCCGTATTTCTTACTATCATTATAACCAATTGTAACCTGCTGATTTATCCAACAATTCGCACCTATTTTTTCTGCTGCTATAATAGAAGCAAATCCGTGTTGAATATATGTACCTGCTCCAAAATCTTCAGACTTGGTACTTATGTAAAGGGTAGACAATGGCGGAATATAACTCAAAAAATATTTTGCCTTTCCCATTCTAAGATAAAATACATTTCTATATTCCTTTATAAACATTAGTAACCACATCAAATTTAAAAGATTAGATTTGCCCCCCCATAATGGATTAAATTGATGTGAACATTGAACCCAACGAACAATATCTTTATCTATAATTTGCTTATTCTTTGCTACTAAATAACATAGAATATGTGGAATTGTCAACCAACCCATAAAACAAAAAAATGTTTTTCTCATATGCCTAATTACCGAAAAATTTTTCTTCCAACATCAAGCACAAGCAATGATATACAGGAAGATGAAGTTCCTGAATCTTATAAGTCTCTGTCTCTGGTACATGGATACAAACATCTGCAAATGTTTCCAACTTATTTTCATTCTGACCAGTCAGACCTATCACCTTCAAGCCTTTAGACTTAGCTGCTACTGCAGCATAAAGAACATTTTTACTGTTACCAGAAGTTGAGATACCCAAGAAGACATCACCTGCTCTACCCAAACCATTCACCTGCTGGGCGAAGATCAAAACAGGAACTGCATCATTCATAAATGCTGTAGTTAAAGAAGGTTCACCCACCAAAGAGATGGCTGGAAGCGAACCTTGTAGGTGATCAGCCAACACAGTTCCCATCTCTGCATCAATCTGCATAAGTCTATCAATCTGTGCCGCATAAATCTTACGCTTCAACTTAAACTCCTTCATCAACTCACCGACAATATGCTCAGAATCTGATGCAGAACCTCCATTACCAGCTACCAGCAACTTGCGACCAGCCGAATAAGCTTCCTCCAGGATTTGGTAAGCTTTCAATATATCATCTTTACAACTCTCCAATTGTGGATAACGTTGTACCAAAGTTTCAATATGAATGTTCATATATGAATTCTTCAATTAAACATTCAACATTTAACACTCAACATTCGAACATCGTCTGTTGGGTAAATCTTCCATCCATGAGCTCCACCATCAGAGAACTGGAATGGCATCACAAAGCCATTGAGTTTCTTCAAAGCCACTTCCACTTCCTTCTTACGGGTAGGCTCCACCACGAACATGATAAAACCGCCACCACCGGCACCGGATACCTTACCAGCCTTAGCACCAGCAGCCATAGCAACATCCATAGCTTCCTGAATCATAGGATTGGTGATATTATTTGCCATCTTCTTCTTGTTTTCCCAACCTTCACGGAGAATGTCAGCAAATCCATCAATATCACCCTTTAAGATGGCAAGTTTCATGTCCTTGGCGCTCTGCTTAATCTTATGCATAGCTTCTACAGCATCGTTATCACCATGAGAGGTGTTCTTCTTTTGCTCCTCAATGATGGCAGCACTACTACGGCTCTTACCCGTAAAGTAAAGAAGCATACTTGCCTCCAACTCATCGATAATCCATCGCTTAATCTTTAAAGGATTCACGATTACAATATCATTCTGCAAGAATTCCATGTAATTGAAGCCACCGAAGGCAGCAGCATACTGATCCTGCTTACCACCAGACAATCCTAAGTCCTTACGCTCAATCTCGTATGCAAGTCGGGAAATCTCATAATCACCCAATGGCAAGCCAAGCCACTCTACAAATGCCTTCAATATACAAACCACCATGGTAGATGATGTACCCAAACCTGAACCTGCAGGAGCGTCATTGTAAGTAGTAATCTTGAAAGATTTAGCACCAACGCCAAAATCCTTCACTACTCGATTATATACACCCTTGATGAGACTTGCCTCACCATCAATCTCTAGTCTTTCTGCCATCGGATAACTCTTGTTACAATGCGCATCAAACGCATTGATGGTTATCTGATTGTCATCAGTCTCTTCAATTGTACAATATGCGTACAAATTAATTGTTGCATTTAATATTAACCCTCCATAGATGTCGCTATATGGCGATACATCTGAACCACCTCCTGCCAATCCTAGACGGAGGGGAGCCTTACTACGAATAATCATATTATGTCCTGTTTCGTTCTAAATATTTATTTCTGTAATTAATTAGATTACTCTACGAGCTTTTGCTTGTAGTATTCTACCATTAGTATATTTTTTGAGTAAAAACTTTAAAATCGGAATTGGCTGTTGATAGATAATAAAATACTTAAATCGTTCTATTAAATATCGCTTTCTACAAATTCTATTATGTTTCCAAATATCCAAATTTTCTAACCACATTCGTTGAAAGTTTTTTCCTAAAGACGAAACTCCCCCAAATGCAGAAAATTCACTTACCAAAAAATTTGTTCTTTCAAAGGCATTCTTACCATAATTTATATAATACCATAAAGAAGTATTATAATCTGAAGCAATCTTGAATTTCTCATCGAAAAAAGGATTCTTTTTTTGCTCAATATTGAAGAAAACTGACTGATGACAATATGGTTGACATCTTTGTATTTCCGGAAATATTGGTTTAGCTCTCAATGTAACCTTATCATTATTTTCATATACATAAGTTGTATTTCCATAATACACCTTGGCACATTGACGAGGCTGATGACTCCCAAACATTTCCTCTAAAACATTGTTTGAGGCAAATATATCTCCAGCATTCATAAAGATGCACCACTGTCCTGTTGCAGCCTTTACTCCTTTGTTCATAGCATTATAAAGTCCACTATCTGGTTCTGATATCAAAACAGAGATACGATCCTTATATCTATTAATAATTTCCAATGTTCCATCTGTAGAGGCTCCATCTACTACTATATATTCCACATTGGAGTATGTTTGAGCTAAGACACTTTTTAGCGTCTTCTCTATTTCTCCAACACAATTCCAACAAACCGTAATAACCGATATCTTACTCATATAAATTATTTTTTATCAGACAATATATTATTATAGGCATCCAATAATTGCCCACAAATTCTATTAGGATTATGCCTTACTAAGGCTCTCTGACGAGCTTTTTCGCCATAAGCCTTTACTTTACTAAAGTGCATATAATAATCAACTATCATTCCTGCATAAACATAAGGATCGCCATCTTGCACCAAAAAGCCTTCCTTTCCATGTTCCAACATGGAAGCTGTGCCACCTGTAAAACTCGCAATCACTGGAATACCGAGCATCATAGCCTCGCAAACGCTATTCGGACTATTCTCAATATGGCTCATATGTACATACATATCAGAGTTTATCAACTCATCGGACAAATTATCAGCATCCAAAGCTCCCATCAGTTTGACATTCACATCCGCTGTCTTAATACCAGTGTAGTTCTCTGCGATACGAACCCACTTCGAGTTCTTGTCATAACCAGCAATCTTCCACTCAAAGTCAATGTTGGTGTTCTGCTTGAGCAAGAGGGCGGTCTTCAACACCGTCTCGTATCCCTTGTATATGCCACCAGAGATAGTGCTGAAGATTCTAATCTTATCTTCTGAGAAAGCTGCCTTCGTCCATGCCTTATTATAAAAAGGTGGACGGAGTATTTCATCGACTATAAAAAATTTTCTGCTCATATTAAGCATGCCAGTAATATCCTTATCCCAAAATGTGCGTCCCATCACATACTTAGCCTTATTCAAAAAACCGACTTCTCTTTTTGCCCTATAAACAAAACCTTTAAATTCGTCACGATAAGATATCTTTCTTATCCTTTCCATCCAGCTTTCAAACTTAATAATATCTTTATCAGGCAAGCCCGAAAAATATTTTTCCTTATAGGGTGCAATCAATCCTTGGATAGAGAAGACAACAGGAATATCCGTAACATAATCCTGAATCAAGCCAAAACGCTCCTCTGTTCCATGGATATGAATCAAGTCTGGATGCACAGACGTCACAACATCCAACATTACAGGTAGCATCTTCTCATCTTCAGAAGCTAATGACTTATAGCGTTCCAACACTCTACCTATCTTTGTTCTTGCTTTAGGCTTAAACATGGGATGATAAGTAACACCATCAAACTTAAAAGGCTCATTTTCCGTATAGGAAAAATATGCCACATGCAAGTCTATCTCTTTATTTTTTTTTACTTCATCTTCAAGTGAAATCATCCATCCTTGTATAACACGTAGTTCTCCGCTTCGACGGATACTGCCACAAGGAGACAACGAATACCATAAAACTCTCATAACTATTTTATTTAAATATTCTAGTAAAAACCTGATTATCGTCCATCTCTCTAAAAGTTTTTATATTACAAACCCAAACTCCTAACCACAGAAAGAAATGAAAAAAATTGAAAACTGGCCAACCATATGGATACAAGCTGATTATCTGCATTAAGCACATGATGGCAAATGCCTTACAAAACAGATTCTTTGACTTGAAATATCCTGTAAAGGCTGTAATACCCAATGTGACAACATAAGGTATTAAATATAAAAAACCACCACGAAGTATCAAAGCCAAGTAGCCCGTTTCTATGGAAGAACGAAAGATACTAAAAATCGGATCATAATATTGTCCGAACCAACCTCTACCAAATATCCAATCAACTTGCGACTTCATGTCAGCATAAAAGCTCTCCTCTACACCACTTCGAGTATTTTCATCACCTCGTTCCATGAGAGTTGAAAAGAAAGAATCTGACATATTAGTAAAAAGAACAAAACCTATTCCAACAACTAAAGTTGCCATAAGAACCATCTTAAATTTGGATGTTTTCTTGTCGCTCGACGCATACATTACCCAAGCTAAAACCAGATAAAGGACAGACAGAGCTAAATTACCACGACGAGCCAAAAAAGCGGTGATAAGAATGTTTCCCACATATGAAACCAAGAGCCATTTCCAACGTTTCGCTGGTAAGTATCTTTTGAAGAACACCATAATAACTACCGGGGCTAGAGAAGCGATACCCATAGTGCTATTGGTAATGAAGTCGCCATACGTTCCTTTGTCTCCCCACTCTGTACCAGCTACCTGATCCATTGACCATGAATAGTGTGTCATGTTCCAAAAGGCAAAAGGATAATAACACATATACAGGATACACAACAGCCACATTACTCGCCAAAGGTATCTGAAATCAAACTGGTAGTTTCGCGGGAATGCTAATATCACAAACGGAATAAGGTTGGGAAGGAACCTGGAACTGCCAAAATATGCCAACAGCCAAGTTGTTAAGCCATGATATTCCACAAAGGTACTTCTGATGTCTGCAATAAAAAACATGTGGAATGTTAGACACAAACTCCAAAGAATGAGAACGACATAAGATAGCCCTGTAAAGCCTTTTAAATGGAATCCGCTTGCATGCTTGCATACTACTATGATAAATATAAACGCACTCAACGTCAGCAGAGCATTGCATAATGTGTTAGGCAAATAATATTTCAACACGCCACCCAAGGAATACACAAGTATTGAAAGCATTATCCAATGCTCTCGACGATGTGGTCGTAAAGATTTGATAAGGGATATTATATACATATTTACTTAAAGTCTATTTGCCAATTTATCCCAATAATTCTCCTTAAAATAAGGAGGATTCTTTTTCAATGATTTCTTTGCCAATATAGATAATGCCTTTTCATAAGCATCCTCCAAGTCTTTTGCAAATTGAACATTATCACCATACACTTCTTTTGGGAACCAATTTACACCGCTACTCAACTTGTGATCGGCAGAACTGATGACCACTACTGGAGTATTGGCTATGGCAGAGAATATGGTGCCATGATAGCGATCAGTAATAACAACCTGATAAGTTGAAATTTTCTTTATCATGTCGTTAATAAGCTTGTCTCTGTTATCCTTCATCATTTTGGATGAAATTTTTAAAGTTGTGTCTATCTTTTCCATTCGGATATTTCCAAACCTTTTCATCAGAGAATCTATTTCTGAAGGCTTATAGAACGCCTCAATATCATCTCGCATACAGAAAAGAACACCATTACGAGGATTATTATAAGTTCGTGTTCCTATCAGGCTAGTCACAATATCCGGATAAAGCAAAAGTTTTGTTGAACCAAACATCTCCTTCGCCTTTTGATAAGAAACCTCATCACGACAAAGCAATGTTAAGTTTTTCTTATTACCAAAAATGCAAGAAGCTCTCTGCTTGACAACTGGTGTATAGAAATTCACCGTCTGGGGCAAGATGACAAACTTATTATCCCAATGCTGGAGAAGGAAATCGTAAGAAAACCATCCACCATGATGATCAACAAAGAAATAACCACTATGACCGATGAAAACATCGTTCTTCCTTATTATCAATTTTAATACAATATACTGGAATAACTTTGTATTGAATATCAAAGCCTTTGGGTTACCATTATCCAATGGCAAGCAAAGATGTTCCATCTCTATTAAAAGATAATTTGGAAAATTATCTCTAATCCATTTCTCCGTACACATCAGCTGTGCTTGATCACCAAGATTTGGATGTGTAGGAATACTAAACAAAAATATTTTCTTCTTTAAGGTAAAGAAACCTCGAAAGAAGATTATCATTAAATGAAATAATTTCAAAATTTCATGCTTCATATTTTACGTAATATTTTAGAAAACAAATAAGATAATACAACAATAACTACAAGGGGCAGCAACAAGGACTTATATCCAATGTACCACCATTCTATAGTTAGTACCTTTATATGTATTAAATAAACCATGTAGGACATTCCTGCTAAAAAGGTTATAAAGTTACTTTTTTTCAAGGAATATCTATAGAAAAGCCGATTACAAAACCATAATGAAACTATCCCTAAATTCGCAAAAAATAAATAGATGATATCGCCAGATTTTGTAATTCTTAACCATACATAAATTAACACATTAATGAAAATCAGAATTAAGAGACGATATCTCACGGAATGTCCACTTAATAAATTACCATAAAGTGATAACCATAGTCCCAAAACCAACGCCCATAGATTTCTATAATAATGTGCCGGGAAATCCAAGCAATATGTTATAATTGCAAATACTAACAATAAAAGGCAATAATTAAGCATTAGACGGGATTTTGCACCTTCTATATTTGCCCCCCATATCGCTTTATAACATATGGTCTTAGATAGCCCAAATGCTAAATAAGAATAGAGGGTAACCCCAACAAACCACATTGCACCATCAAATGTTTTTAAGCCAACTAAATATCTCAACACATCAGAAATAATTAATCCCTGCTGTCCAAGTTCAACAAAAGCTTGACTTACTCTATTTTTGAAAAGTACATCTGTAGAAGCATATGCGCCTATAAAACAATTATTGCAACAATTGTTATCACAAGATATGGTACAACAATTTTTCTACAACGCTTAAACAGAAATTGCTTAAAATCAGTAGGTTTACGTTTCTCCGACTCTGCTATACCATAAGAAGATAGCAATAAGAAAACCACCAAGGCAAATGTGCCGCCTCCCATCGCTGTTATTCTTCGTATAATACCACCATCTGTACGAAGAGCATAATGATGACAGATGATCAATATACAACAAAAAGCCTTTAAAAGAGTACTTGTTTGAATTCCTATCAGTATAGAACTTTTTTTTTGACAACTATCCTCTTTAGCTAAAGAAAACTTAAGAAAGAGGACAAATAATGCCAATACGACAAGATATTCCATTATGATTTTTTGATTATTTTTTTAATATGACTTTTCATATTATCACTTAAAGCACCTTTCAGCTTTTCCTTGATATCATCTACCATTTTTTTATTATTCACAAGATGCCGGAAAAGTGAATGGGCATCATTTTCAAACTGCGTATCTGTAAAGACTTCCAGAATAATGGATTTATCTTTTTGCTCTTTACTAAAAAAATGGGCACAAGTAGAATTAAATTCTTCTTTATTCGAAGCTGACAGATATTCAAAACCTAAATCTATAGCATAATCATGAACCAATTTCTTAGACATATTACCAAAGTGGCCACCTGCAGCTACAAACTTATCAGCATCATTGCCAAATATTGCAGCAGGATGAGTATAATTTCTAAATTCCTGACCTCTTCCGTTATTTATAAGCATGATTCGCACATTAGTACCAATATGATGATTACCAAGTACATTCATATCATAGAAGAAAGACAAATCACCAAAGACACCAAAATATGTTTTTTGAGAATTTACTAAAGATGCTCCAATTAAAGTTGACATACAACCATCTATACCAAATCCACCCACATTACAATTAAAATCAACATTGGCAGGTAAAGAAAAATAATTATAAGCACGAAGAGATTGTAAAATTCCCACATGTAAAGAACTATTATCAGGAATTATTTTGGAAGCAACAGAAGCTATCCAAATATTAGAGAATGGAATCTCCGCCTCCGAAATTTTACAAAAAATCTCATTGTAGGCTTCTGTACAAGCGTGATAATATTCTTCATTCACATTTTCTGTAATATATGAAGAGAAGAAATCTTTCTCAGGCATTTCAAATTCCTTGGTAAGAGTTCCATTGAAATCACGCAGCTCACCATCCTCAGAAACACGCCACTCTTCTTTACCTCTTAACCCATAACTATAATACTCACCAGAAACTTCTCCGATTCTTATCAACAAATCCATTTTATTGATATCTGTAACATAAGACTCTTGTGTTCCTATCAATGCATAATGAATAGCATATTTTCCCTTATAATTACTGGTATGATCGCAGAAAACAACAGCATTATTAGACTTACAAAAATCATCAACTGCTCGTGTTTCTTGCTCTAACCATTTTTTATGTGCTCCAACAAATATTCCTATTCTTCCCTTAGGAAGCTTAGGTAAGTTTGATAACGCCGTAATTCTATCAATACCTCTAACTTCGGGCAATTTCTTGACGCTGAAATCATTCGTATTGGTAGTTTCTATATTGATATGTACAGGTCCTCCACCATGATGCTTCAATCCCAAAAGAGCCTTATTTATATCCAAAGTAACTTTCTGCTCATCTTGCATATCCTTACATCGTGGTATATTGACACTAACCATAGAAACATCATTAGGTATAGAACGTCTGTCAATAACCTGCGCACATAAGTTACCAATCTTATTCTCACCATGATTTCCCGTTATAGCAACAATTGGAAGCTTTCTATAGAATGCCTCTGTCAATCCAGGCATATAATTACGGGATGCTGTTGCTTCTGTACAAGCAATTACGACAGGTTCTCCAGATTCTCCAGACAAGCCACAAGCCATATAAGCTGCCGAACGTTCATCTACAGATGAATACATTTCAAAGAAACCGTCATGCTGCATACTCAAGACTAAAGTCATATTAGCGGTACCAGGAGACGCTATGACTTTTTTAATTCCATGTTTTTTTAATAGAGCTATCAAGATTTGTTGTGATCGCTCAACTGTATAAAACTGATTATTTTTTACATCCATGATTATATATGTTTTTAATTTTTTTTGTAACAAAAGCCCTTTCAGATTTTGACAAGCCCAAAGAGTATATCAATGTAGCAATACAGAAGGTACTAAAAATACCGATGACTATCACTCGCAATATTCCCATTGGAATCAATAATGTTAAACCATAACTCAAAACACAAGCAATACAAATGATAGGTACAACTCTTACGAGTACCGATTTCACGTACCTAACCAATGACAATCCTATCATCCCTTGTAATAATTTCAACTTTACAAATAACAGAATTGTATAAATGAAAGCATATATCACATAACAAGTTTGTGCTTCATAGCCTAAATAAAATGCTAACCAAGAAATCGGAAAAACTAAAACACCTACTAATGAAACTACAATTTGATATTTTTTAATTTTACCCGTAGCCATCATGGCAGTAAATAAAGGATTTGCCAATACAGTATCTATAAATGAAGAAACAATAATCCATCTCAAGAATACAGTCGTACTTGCCGGAGGTGTCTTTAACCAAAATTGTAAGATTGTGTCTGCCTCTATCAATATAGGAATTGCAAAGAAAGACATCAAAAAGGCAGAATACTTTGCACTACTACATACCAATGTATAAACATATTCCAAATCTCCTTGCGCATAAGATTTCGTAATTTGCGGATTAACAGCAGTAGTAAAATTGTTTATAAATTGCTTTAAAGCTGAGTCAACCTGAGTTGCGACACCACGAGCCGCATTAAAAGCAACTCCAAAGTACATATTTATAAGAATATTCAATCCCTGAGTATTAAGCATCCATGCAGATGTTCCGAAGAAATTCCATCCAGCAAAACTTGTCATTTCTTTTAAAAGAGGCTTATCATACACAAAGTAATAAGAACATTCTTCAAAATGCCTTTTACAGTAGTACCCATATATAATACGAATAATAGCTCCTACACACAGGAATAAGACTGCATAAGTTTTCAACCTATCAAAAGGTGAGATAATTAGCATATAAACTATTATCAATTTTAAAGAAACTTCCAAAATACTTATATATGCAAAGGCTGACATTTTTTCATGCGCTATTATAGCTGCATTATATGGTACGCTCAAGAGATTAAGTACAAATGTCAAAATAGAACATTGAAATACCCAATTGGCAGCACCAAGTCTCTCCGGTGGTATATTCATCTTTGTATTCAAGAACCATACTCCAACAAATTCAGCCAGCAATACTATAAGTACAGACATTCCTATCTGGATATTTACACCAGTGGAAAATACCTTTTTTAATCTTTGTATATTGTCTTTACCTAATTCAAATGTTATAAATCGACTAATGGAGGCAGACAACGACCCACTAATTACAGTAAACATTGTAACTATACCACCAACGACATTATTGATACCATAGTCTTCTACTCCAAGCGTGCTTAATATGATACGACTGGTATATAGACTAACAGCCATAGTCAAGAACATACGCAAATATAAGAGAAGAGTATTTTTCGCTATTCGTTTATTATTATCTGATGTTTGATTTGACATTTACTTATTCTTTTCTATTGATTTAAAAAACTTATTTCTATTATCCTCAACTTCTGACAAATGAAAGAACTCTATCAAGTAATTCTTCATTTATTACCAGATATTACACTTACGTTGCATTATCTCCTCATTAACTTTGCTGCAAATTCCAAGAAATCTGCAACATTTTTGAAATCATCAAATTGTTGGCAATACATACTAGCATAAGGTTCGGGAAACCTAATGCGTATATCAGCCTTTATCATACTTGCCAAAGCCTCCTTTGTATAGGCTTTCAGCAATTCGTTTTTTGTTCTTCGTGCATACCTTTCCAAATTCATTATGCAGAAGGGGACTACCATAATCTTCACCTGAACTATCTTGGCAAGGCAATTCAATTATTCTATTTGCCGAACTCCTTGATTCGTTGTTCTTCCTTCAATGAACAAACAAGCAGTTGCCCATTCTTCTCAGCTACGATATAGCCATCCAAGCCTTGAACTACCACCTTACTTTCATCGGCTGCATGAACCACGCAGTTCTTGCATTCATACAAGCGAATGTCCTTGCCTACCTTGGCATTGCCAACCTCATCATTTGCAAGCATGATGATACATTCTTTAGTCTTTCAGACTCTCCTGATACCACTCATAGAGTTTCTTCACGCCATCCTCTATCTCGACTTTGTGGGTCCAGCCGAGGCTGTGAAGTTTATCCACAGAGATGAGCTTTCTTGGGGTTCCATCTGGCTTGGTAGAATCAAACTCAACCTCACCCTCGAAACCTACTACCTTTACTACAAGCTCAGAAAGTTCACGGATGGTAAGCTCCTTACCGGTTCCCACATTGATGTGGCAGTTGCGAATCTCACCGAGAGATGGGATAGCACCGCCACGGCCCTCAGAGTTGTTTCTATCCACAGCACCATCTACCTTGGCACCATAGAATACAGAACTGTACTTCTCGATACCGATGATGTCCTTGAAATCCACATTCAGGAGCACATGAACACTGGCATCAGCCATATCCTCGCTCCAGAGGAACTCACGGAGCGGTGTTCCGGTTCCCCAGAGTACTACCTTATTATCATAGATACCATAGAACTCCAGTGCCTTCAGAATGCGCTCATGAGAGTTGCTTCCATCCACATTGCCCTCGCCGATGATGGTACGGAGCTTGTCTGTAGGATTGATAGGACGCTTGTTCATATCCACCTCGATGCTGTGCCAGTCGCCGTCGTGGATGAGCTTGGCAAGATAAATCTTGCGCATCATCGCAGGCATTACGTGGCTGTTCTCCAAGTGGAAGTTATCGTTCGGACCATAGAGGTTGGTTGGCATCACAGCGATATAGTTGGTACCATACTGGAGATTGTAGCTCTCGCACATCTTCAATCCGGCAATCTTAGCGATGGCATATTCCTCGTTGGTGTATTCCAGCGGAGAAGTGAGGAGCACATCCTCGCTCATTGGCTGCGGAGCATTCTTTGGATAGATGCAGGTAGAGCCCAGGAAGAGGAGCTTCTTTACGCCATGAGAATAGGCGTTGCTGATTACGTTGCACTGCATCTTCATGTTCTGCATGATGAAGTCGGCACGATACAATGAATTCGCCATAATACCCCCCACGAAGGCAGCAGCCAGGACCACTGCATCAGGCTTCTCCTCGTCAAAGAACTTTTCTACTGCATACTGGTCGGTCAAGTCGAGTTCTTTGTGTGAACGACCCACCAGATTATGATAGCCTCTCTTCTCGAGGTTATTCCAGATAGCAGAGCCCACGAGTCCGTGGTGTCCTGCAATATAAATCTTTGCGTTTTTATCTAAACTCATTTTTTTACTCTTATTTTAATTCATCTTCTCCGTGTTGCGGCATAACCACCAATCACGGCATAACATAACAGTGGGATAAGGAAAGCAACAGCCATGCTGCCTGTGGTATCAGCTATATATCCCATTAATACCGGAGCTATCGCACCTCCCACTATCGTCATGATGAGCAATGAGGAGGCAAGCTTGGTCTGTGTTCCCGCATCTCTCAATGCCAATGAGAAGATGGTGGGGAACATGATGCTCTCTCCCAAATACAAGGCGAAGAACGCTATGAGAGATATGGTTCCACTACATACCACCACTATCAATGTGGCGATAAATGTAAGGATGGCACAGGCTAGAAGTACCAGCTTCGGCTGGATATAATTCATGATGACGCCACCAGCCAATCTTCCGACAAAGAATAATCCCATTCCGCCAAAAGCGAGATAGAGACTAGCAGTCTGCTTCTCTATATGAATGCTCTCCTCGGCATAGTTGATGAAGAAACTGTTCACACCCGTCTGGGCTGCCACATAGAGGAATAAGGTGAGCATACCAAAACCGAACGCCGTCACACGCATCGGCTTCTCTTCTGCCTTCTCATTCGTATCTGCCTCATGTGCTCTCCTTGGGTCTGGCAATGTAATTCTTGACAGAATCAATGCCACTAAAAGCACAAAGATACCCACCAGGGCGTATGGAATGGCTATGTTGACACCAGAGAACAGCAATTGTCCGCCAACCAGTGGTCCCACAATCCAACCTATGCCATTGAGCGATTGTGACAGGTTAATTCTACTCTCCGCCTTATCGGGATGTCCCAATACCGTGGTATAAGGATTGGCACTCGTCTCCAAACAGGTTAAGCCGCATCCTATCACGAATAAAGACAATACGAAGAAGTAGAAGCTATTGATTTCGCTTCCCGGTATGAACATCAGAGAGCCGATGCCAAAAAGAACCAGACCGGTTATCACTCCTCTGCGGTATCCCCACTTTTGGATAATCCATCCCGCTGGCAGAGCCATCAGGAAGTAGGCTCCATAAACGGCTGCCTGCGTAAGAGCCGACATCGTCTTACTGATATGGAACGATTCCTGAAAATGAGGATTCAATACCTCCAGGATGCCATGGGCAAAGCCCCACATGAAGAAGAGGCTGCTGATAATGAGGAAGGGAACCAGATAGTTATGACCTTCGTATCTGAAGATGGATTGCTTCATCATGATTCTCTGCAAATTCCTTACTATCCTTTACAACCAGGGCAAGATAGCCACCGCCACCTGCGCCCGGCATCTTCAATGCCAGCACATCGTCCAGAGCACTGTAATGATCAATCATCGGCTGCACACTCGCCTCCGGTTCTATCACTCCATTGACAGACGGATTCACCATACCTGGGAACATGGCTATCTGGGCTTCGAAGGATGCCTTGTATGCTGCTACAAAAGCATCAAGATTGTGCGCAAGAATGGCATTCCAGCATGCATCGGCAGCATCGGCTAAAGCCTTCACCTTTGCAGGAGTAATATCCTTGCCTTCTACCACGCTGCATCCCGGACGTCGTGGCTGCATCGGTATCATAACGAGGTGGTCTTCGAGGAAGCGGAGGGTCATCTCATCCTGAGTACTCTCTATCTTCTCTGGCCAGAAGTTGTTGTCATAATAATGACGAGCCAGACCTGGTACGCAGATTCCGATGGAATCCTGGGCACCGGAAATGATGCCGTCGTGGCGCTCCGGATTGTTCTCGAAGCAGAAGACCAGACGGGCGAGCATCTCGGGATCCATCTTTGGGAGCTTCACCGGCCATATTTTCTTGATCATGTTACGGGTGGATGTGGAGAGGCCACATCTGTCTCGAACCTCAAAGGTTGGTTCCAGAGATATGGTGATAGCCCAACCAGGGTGATACATGCTGACGTATGGCTGGTCAATCCATGTTCCTGCCAAATCCAGACGGGTAGGAATACCCGCTTCCTGCAACGTATTATCAGAAGCAACAGATAAAGCCTTCTTCAAGGAAGATGAGGAACGTGCTTTCAAGCCTACATGAGGTGTGCGCTGAAGTTCAACATACTCGATGCCCCGTTCTGCACATATCCTGCGCTTCTCATCAGAACCGCCTTCTGCATTTACAACAAACACATCGGGTTTTACCTTATCAAGTGTAGGGAGAAAGTCGATGACACCGCTTCCCTCATTGATATACGCATCCTTCACTGCCTTGATATTCTTGACCATGAAGAGTCGTTCTTCCTGCGGGAACATGGGCTTGCGATGCTTATACTCCAGATAAGTAGCATCTGAGCCTATGCCTACATACAGGTCACCATAACGTGATGCCTGCTGGAAAAACTCCACATGACCAGAATGTAAAAGGTCGTAACAACCACTTACAAAAACTTTCTTAGCCATAAACTTTATGAATAGTTAATAGTTTATAGTTTACAGTTAATAGCATGCTGTAAACTGTAAACTCTTACTTAACAATACCCTTCTCCAAGTATTCTGCAAGATTGCAGCGAACCTTCTCACCGGCAGCCTCAGCAGCTACCTTAGCCATATCACTCTCAACCATAATCTTGACGAGATCCTCGAAAGATGTGGTGTTAGGATTCCAGTTGAGCTTAGCCTTAGCCTTTGTTGGGTCACCCCAGAGGTTCACCACGTCGGTAGGACGATAGAAGTCAGGAGAAACCTCAACGAGTGTCTTGCCGATGAGTTCCTTAGGACCCTCAACGCAGATACCCTTCTCGTTCTCTTCCTTGCCTTCCCACTTCAGTTCGATTCCTACATAGTGGAAGGCCAGCTGGGCGAACTCACGAACTGAGTGCTGCTTACCTGTTGCAATCACGAAGTCCTCTGGCTTCTCAGCCTGGAGAATCAGCCACATACACTCTACATAATCCTTGGCATAACCCCAGTCGCGGAGTGAATCCAGGTTACCGAGATAAAGCTTGTCTTGCTTGCCCTGCTTGATGCGGGCTGCAGCCAATGTAATCTTGCGGGTAACGAAAGTCTCACCACGGCGCTCACTCTCATGATTGAAGAGGATACCTGAGCAGCAAAACATGTTGTATGCCTCACGATACTCCTTGACAATCCAGAAACCATACTGCTTGGCAACGGCATATGGAGAATAAGGGTGGAATGGAGTGTTCTCGTTCTGAGGAACCTCTTCTACCTTACCATAAAGCTCTGATGTTGAAGCCTGATACATGCGGCAAGTCTTCTCCAAACCACACTGGCGGATAGCCTCCAAGATACGGAGCACACCTGTGGCGTCAACATCGGCAGTAAACTCAGGAGAGTCGAAGCTCACCTGTACGTGGCTCTGAGCTGCAAGATTATAAACCTCTGTTGGCTTCACCTTGTTCATTACCTGGATGATGCTCATAGAATCACCGAGGTCGGCATAGTGAAGGTGGAAGTTTGGAGTACCCTCCAAGTGAGCAATGCGTTCACGGAAATCAGTTGATGAACGACGGATAGTTCCGTGAACATCATAACCTTTTTCCAATAACAACTCTGCCAGGTATGATCCATCCTGACCTGTAATACCCGTAATAAGGGCCACTTTTCTATTATCCATGAAATTTTTGATAGAAATTAATAAATATTTGTGTTGATTTTAATGCCTATTGGTATAAACAGTTTTGGAAAAATTGAATTACTTTCCGAATTCCTTGATTCTCTGTTCTTCTTTCAATGAGCAGACAAGTAGTTGTCCATTCTTCTCGGCTACGATATAGCCATCCAAGCCTTGAACTACTATCTTGCTTTCATCGGCTGCATGAAGCACATAGTTATTGCATTGCCTACGCTGCTGCAATATAGCCATAGCCTGTTTCTGGGCGGCTTGGCTTGATACCGATCGTAACGATGGCGTTCTTATCGGAGGTATAGCTCAATGCCTTGCTGAGCACTCGCTGATACTCCGAGGTATTGATCACCAGGGCATCGGATGGTGTCACCACGATGTTGGCATCAGGATGCTTCTTCTGGATCTTCCAGCAGGCATAAGCAATACATGGAGCGGTATTGCGAGCCTCCGGCTCTGATAATATGTTATCTACTGGCATGTCAGGGATTTGCTCCTTGACTATGCGAATATATTTCTCGTTTGTCACTACCCACATGTTTTCGACAGGACTGATTGGCTTCAATCTATCTACTGTCAATTGTATGAGGGAACGGCCGACTCCCATCACATCTATGAACTGCTTTGGGTAATCGGGGGTTGACATAGGCCAGAAGCGGCTGCCTACGCCACCAGCCATGATTATGATTTGAATATCGTTGAAATTATGCATTAATCTTGTTATTTTTACCTCTTTGTCTCCTTAAAGGAAATGTTTTTTCGAAAACCTACCCGTCCTTCCTTACCGTTAAAGAAGGAGTTTTCGAATCCCTCCGTCTCCCTTTCCAAAGGGAGCTCCACCTCTAACCAAGCCTTCCTCCTCAGAAGGAAGGATGTAACCGCCCTACTCGGTGCTCGGAACCGCTACGCTATAAGGTTGGCGGACCATCAAAGGTCTGCGCCATATTGTGCGGGATGGGACCGCCTTGACACCATGCTTTTTATGCCTATTCTTAAGACTTATTTTATATGAATCAGAGGAAAGCAAAGACAAGTTAAACATGTTATTATCTTCTCATTAACTTTGCTGCAAATTCAAAGAAATCTGCAACGTTCTTGAAATTATCAAACTGCTGGCAATACATACTGGCATAAGGTTCGGGAAACCTACTGCGTATATCAGCCTCTATCATGCTTGCCAAAGCCTCCTTAGTATAGGCTTTCTGCAATTCGTTATATTGTTCCTCGTTCATAATATTCTCTGTCATTTCAACGTAAGTATTTGCTAAAGACTCCTTAGAGTCCCTGAAACTGCTTACGCATATCAACGAGAGCAAGCATTTGCTGACTCACGCATCTCCTTCGCCTCATTGTCACTTATTACATCCTCGGCGAACTTTGGCTTGCTATTTAATTGTTTCTTGCCTTGTACATAATTTAAAATCACGGTGAAAAGGTACAAAACTTTATCTAGGCGCACAATACGGCTTTCACCGAATACTTACAATGAAATTTATGATTTCAACACCTCATCCGAATATCCTAGCATTTTTACTATATAAGATATAGATGAATAACCAAAAGGCCAATTGTCTCTCGTAAAAGTTTGCCAAGTAACGAAACAATAGGTTGCTAACAGCAATATTGGCTGACTAAATAAGAAGATGTCTTTTTGATAATCAGAAATACCTTCCTTTAGCATTTCTGATTTATCTTTTAAAAATTCGGGGAATTCCGTTAAAGCCTGATTGACTTTCGTATCATCCAATAACTCTATGAAAACATCCCAAACCTCCCTATCAAACTTCTGCTCATTGTAATTCTTATCTAATTCAGCAAACTCTTTGCAGACTAGGACACGAAGAGATATACGATTATCATTTATAGGAATATTCATAGCTAAGATTTTTTCAAACTTACTATCAGACTCTTCAAGAAAAGCCATAGATGCAGCTAACATCCTTAAAGCCTTCTTATCTTGATCCTTGTTTTGCTTATAAAAAAGCGCATGACTCACCTCAGAATATGCATGTTGCAATAATGTACGAACTTGGACTTCACAAGTCAAGACATTTATATCTTTCGGAGAATCATATCCTTCGCATGGCATTAATATAAAATGGTCGGACTGATAAGAAAATACCTCAGGATGTTTTAGCCTTATTTTCATGGTATCCTGGGACTTTTCTTTCACAATCCATTTTATTCCATTTTGACTTTCTATAAAATCAGACATTTTCTTGACCGATTGCGGAAACAAGAAAACTAATCTTGTACCAACCTTGTCTGTTATTTCAAGAATTGGGTTCTCATATTTTTTATCACGATAAAAAGCCTTTGATTTAAACGAGTTATCGTCCTTAATACGATATTTTGCAGGAATCTGAATGTTTTCAACTAAAGAAGGTTCTATCGTCTGAGCGAAAGCATTCAACTGTTCATCTATAAGACGTGCCCATTTCGACAACTCATCTCGTAATGAACGGAACTCCTCCATCACTTCACTTTCATTCATTTGCCTCATCTTCCGCTTCTATCGTTATGATAATCTTATTCGGGTTCTCAATGTCCTTGTCGATTTTTACTCGATTCGTAAAGATTTCCCTATTTCCGACGAGTTTAATTCCATCACAAATATCAACTCGTTTATTTTGAATTACATTACTTATAGCAGCTGTATCTTTCGTAAAAGCATGCGCTAATTCCTTTGCACAAACTTTATTCAGAAATACATCTCTATCTTTCTCTGGAACAATACGAATAACCGTTTCTCGTGGATTAATGACTAAAGTCTCATCTGTCAAGCTACTAAAAAGCAAATCTTCTATCTTCGCTTTCGTATCGTATTCATTTTTATAAGTCTTATTGATGCACTTACGCATTTCATCATAAAATAGTTTCGTCAGGACGATGTTGTTTTGCTTGATAGACAATCCTAAGAAATCTTGATAAAAGTACCGTGCCAGTGCTGTTCCACTAGCAAACTGATCATCCTCAAATCCGCAACCTATAGGGTTTCGTGGGAATTTACTTGTAAAACGACCA
>ERZ791902.499-NODE-499-length-28323-cov-4.901266_pt1 | contig 28323 bp, 21 predicted proteins | sample MGYA00510149_ERZ791902 | MGnify/ENA primary metagenome ERZ791902 (study PRJEB30046, sample SAMN00792060) | human gut metagenome | study: EMG produced TPA metagenomics assembly of the A metagenome-wide association study of gut microbiota in type 2...
AACCATTTAGGTCGTACTGCTTCTCATCGTAATGCGATGTTGGCTAACATGGCTACTTCGTTGATCATGAGCGAGCACAAAAGAATCACTACGACCCTCGCAAAGGCTAAGGCTCTTAAGAAGTTCGTTGAGCCATTGATCACTCGTGCTAAGAATGATACAACAACTTCACGTCGTGTAGTTTTCCGTTATCTTCAGAACAAGTACGCTGTCAAGGAACTCTTCGGTGCTGTTGCAGAGAAGGTAGGTAATCGTCCAGGTGGTTATACTCGTATCATCAAGTTGGGTACACGTCAGGGTGATGCTGCTGAAATCGCATTCATCGAGCTTGTTGACTTTGATGAGAACATGGCTAAGACTTCTAAGGCTGCTGCCAAGAAGACTCGTCGTAGCCGCAAGGCTAAGGCTGAGGAGACTCCAGCAGAGGCTGCTCCAGCTACCGAGGCTCCAGTAGAAGAAGCTCCAAAGGCTGAATAAATTACACTATCTCAATACAAAAGCACTTTCATCTTTATGGTGGAAGTGCTTTTTCGCTTTTTAGGGATTTCCCCTTGCCTTTTAGGGATTTTTTTCTTTTGCTTTTGCAGAAAAATATCTATCTTTGCACAGTTTTAGAATTTAAATAGCATAGATATGAAAAAGTCTTTTATGATATTGCTTAGTTCTGCTTTGCTTTTGAGTAGTTGTGGAACATATACTGGTTCTGGTGCATACGTAGGTGGTTCATTTGGTTCCATCTTAGGCTCAGCTATCGGTGGAATAGCTGGTGGACCTCGAGGCTCTGACATAGGAACGATTATTGGTATGGCTGGTGGTGCCGCTGTCGGAGCGACGATTGGAAGCCAAGCTGACCAGCAACAAGAGAAACGCCGTGAACAGCGTAGAGAGCGAATTTACAATCAAACCCAAAATCGACAAAGTTCTTATCAGGATGATGCTTATCAGCAGTCACCTTATCTAAATGATTCAAATGTTGGTAGTGGATTTGATTCTTCTAATAGCGGGGATGATAGACTCTATGACTTCAATGGTCCTGACTATACAGGCAATTATACGGCGCAGCAACCGACATCTCAACTTCCAAGCAAGAGTTCTACTGTAGATGAAATTAGTTCTTCACAGTTAGAATATTCTCCTCAGTTAGAGATTGTAAATGCTCGTTTTGTAGATGAAAATCTTGACGGTAAGTTGAATCGTAACGAGACATGTAAGGTGATCTTTGAAATCATAAACCGAGGCACTCGTCCGGTTTATGATGTTGTTCCTACTGTTTTGGAAGTTACTGGTAACAAACATATTTACATTTCACCTAATATTCATGTGGAGAAGATTGATGCAGGTAAAGGTATTCGTTATACTGCAGTTGTTAAGTCTGATTCACGTTTGAAGGAAGGAAATGCCAAATTCTGTGTTTCTGTTATTCATGGTGACCGAGCTATTTCCAAAGTGAATGAGTTTAATATTCCAACCACAAAATAGAAAAATAGGCTTCACCCTTCACCTTTTTGACTGAAAAGCCCATGAACTCTTGGGCTCCAAGGGTGAAGGGCGACCATTTAGGGTTCACCTAGGCTTCACCCAAGCTTCACCCTGATATAATTGATTTGTAAGTGCCTCCGCATTAATGTCTTGGTAAGCGGCTTTGCATCTATCATCTCTCGAAGACACATTTTTTTGTCATTCGAAGACTCTGCGTTTCTCGTGCGAATTTTTGCTTTGCGACTCATGCGAGCTTTTGTTTCGGAATTCATGCTTCGTATGGTTTTGCTGACTTTTGTTAACTTCCGTATTTTCCAATTTCCCCTTTGTGTTTTTTGTTTGATTAGGCTCTTTGGTTGATTTCGGCTCTTTTGTCGCAATTTCCTGTTCTTTCGTATGTTTCCATGTTGGCTTGAATTCGTAATCCGACTCAGCCACCTCAAAGTCAACGTGAGGTAGTTTGTTTTCTTTAGGACGATAAGGGATAGGATTCTCTACCGTCTCAATTTTGACCGATGCGACTCCTTGCGCTATCATGCCGATAGCTTTTGCGGCAGCCCACGAAAGGTCGATGATTCTGCCTCTTCCGAAAGGACCTCTGTCGATGACCTTTACGATGACGCTCTTGTTGTTGCTCAAGTTGGTTACCTTCAATCTAGTGCCGAATGGATAATAACGATGGGCGCACGTCAAACTATCATGGTGCAGTCTTTGTCCACTTGCAGTTCTAGCTCCAGTTGATCTCTTGGAATAGAAGGAAGCCTTGCCATGTTGCTTCTTTTGGGCAGAACAAGGCAATACGCACAATGCCGACATGATAGACATAGCGCAAGTGATAAGTTTGGAGACATAAGAATTCTTCATCATCTTCCAAGGCCTTTTTGTATAGGAATTGTCCATAAATAGATTCATTTATATTACTTATCTCTTTTGCCATGAGGCAAAAGAGGCAACATCTATGAAAGATATGGCTGCAAAAATAATAATTTTTGTTGAAAAATGCAAGTAATTATCAGAAAATCAGTATCTTTGCATCACTAAAAACTACAATTATGGAGAAAAACATACCACAGGAGTGGAATCAGTTTTACTTGAAAGACGTATCATTTGTCAATTTGATGATGCGTCGCATTTATAATGTCCTGATAGTTGCTAATCCTTATGATGCCTTTATGTTGGAGGACGATGGGCGTATTGAGGAGAAAATCTATAATGAATATGTCGAACTGGGACTTCGTTATCCGCCTACCTTTACCCAGGTTTCTACTACCGAGGAGGCAGCCGAGGTGTTGCGTTCCACGAATATCGACTTGGTCATCTGTATGCCGGGCAATGCCGACAATGATGCCTTTGATGTGGCTCGTGATGTGAAGTCCAAGTTCCCTGATATTCATTGCGTGGTGCTGACCCCATTTTCCCATGGCATCACCAAGCGAATGGAAAATGAGGACTTGAGTATCTTCGATTACGTGTTCTGCTGGTTGGGCAACACCAATCTCATCCTCTCCATCATCAAGTTGATAGAGGACAAGATGAATTTGGAGCATGACATCCAGGAGGCAGGTGTGCAGATGATACTCTTGGTGGAAGACTCCATCCGATTCTATAGTTCGATATTGCCGAACCTTTATAATTACATCCTCGAACAGAGCAAGAACTTCTCCAAGGAAGCCTTGAATCGCCATGCCGCCACGATGCGAATGCGAGGTCGTCCAAAGGTGGTTTTGGCTCGAACATACGAGGAGGCCTTGAAACTCTATCGTAAGTATTCTGACAATACCCTGGGCGTCATCAGCGATGCCCGTTTCCCTTTGCAGAATGCAGCCAAAGCTTTTTGTAATCGTTTTGGAAATGCAGAAAGTGAGGGCTTGAATGATGATTTGGCTCAAGAGTTGCGTGAGGCTTTGCAGGAAACAGTCCTGGAGAATGACAAAGCAGGATTAAAGGGAAAGACCGATACGTTTGGACGTGAGAAATGTCCAGATGCAGGTTTGCGCCTTTTCCGTTATATCCGCCGTCATGACCCATTTGTACCATTGATTCTCGAAAGTTCCGAGAGCGAGAACAGAGCCAAGGCAGAGGCGGAAGGTTTTCGATTTGTCGATAAGAACTCCAAGAAGATGAGTGTCGATCTCCGCCAGTTGATGGAGGAGCACATGGGATTTGGCGACTTCATCTTCCGTGACCCAAAGACGCACCAGGAAATCATGCGCATCCGCAGTTTGAAGGAGTTGCAAGATCATATCTTCGCGATTCCCAACGATTCGATGCTCTACCATATCAGTCGCAATCACATGAGCCGTTGGCTTTGCGCCCGTGCCATCTTCCCAGTCTCGGCATTCTTGAAGCATGTCACTTGGCAGAAGTTGCAGGATGTGGATGCCCATCGCCAGATTATCTTCGATGCCATCGTGCAGTATCGTCACATGAAGAACTTGGGTATCGTGGCAGTCTTCGACCGAATGAAGTTTGACAAGTATGCCCACTTTGCCCGTATCGGCGAAGGCTCCTTGGGTGGAAAGGGCAGAGGCTTGGCTTTCCTCGACAATGTCATCAAGCGTCATCCGGAGTTCAATCAGTATGACAATGCCACGGTGCAGATTCCGAAGACCGTCGTGCTGTGTACCGACATCTTCGATGAGTTTATGATGACCAACAATCTTTATCCGATAGCCCTGAGCGATGCCAGCGATGATGAAATCTTGAAGCACTTCTTGCGAGCGCAGTTGCCCGATTCGTTGATAGCCGACTTCTTCACCTTCTTTGAGGCGACGAAGAGTCCTATCGCCGTGCGTTCCAGTTCGCTCTTGGAGGATGCCCATTATCAGCCTTTCGCCGGCATCTATTCCACCTATATGATACCTTATCTGGAGGACAAGTATCAGATGCTCCAGATGTTGGCTTGTGCCATCAAGGGTGTGTATGCCTCGGTGTTCTATCGTGATTCCAAGGCGTATATGGCTGCTACCAGCAATGTCATCGACCAGGAGAAGATGGCGGTCATCTTGCAGCAGGTGGTAGGAAAGGATTATGGCGACAGATTCTATCCGAACATGAGTGGCGTGCTTCGCTCCCTCAACTATTATCCTATAGGGGATGAGACAGCGGAGGAGGGTATCGCCAGCTTGGCGCTCGGACTGGGCAAGTATATCGTGGATGGCGGTCAAACCTTGCGAGTTTGCCCTTACCATCCTACACAGGTCTTGCAAACCTCCGAGTTGGAGAAGGCTTTGAGCGAAACCCAGACTCAGTTCTATGCTCTGGACATGAAGCATGTGGGGGAGGACTTCAAGGTGGATGATGGCTTCAATATTCTCAAACTGAAGGTAAAGGAAGCTGTGGAAGACCAGTCGCTCAACTATATCGCCTCTACTTTCGACCCATACGATCAGGTGCTCAACGATGGTGTCTATGAGACGGGGCGCAAGGTCATCACCTTTGCTGGTGTGCTCCAGCATGGGGTGATTCCTTTGCCAGAGATCTTGCAGATGTCGATGAAGTATGGTTCGGAAGCGATGCGCCGCCCTGTGGAAATCGAGTTCGCTTGTAACATCAATGCCGACAAGGCTTGTGATTTCTATCTCTTGCAGATTCGACCTATTGTGGATGCCAAGGAGATGTTGGATGAGGATGTAAAAGCGATACCTGATGCCGACTGCTTGTTGCGTTCCCACAACTCGTTGGGACATGGCATCAGCGAGGATGTCACTGATGTGGTGTATGTGAAGTATGACGACCATTTTTCGGCGATGAACAATTACTATGTGGCTGACGACATCGAACGTATCAATCGCCAGTTCCTCGCCGAAGGAAAGAACTACGTCTTGATAGGACCTGGTCGTTGGGGTTCCAGCGACCATTATCTCGGTGTGCCAGTGAAGTGGCCGCATATCAGTGCCGCTCGTGTCATCGTGGAGGTGGCGTTGAAGAATTACAACATCGACCCTAGCCAAGGCACTCATTTCTTCCAAAACCTCACTTCCTTCGGTGTGGGTTACTTCACGGTAGATACCAATGTGGAGAATGGAGGCTTTGTCAATAAGGAGATGCTGGATGCGATGCCTGCCGTCGAGGAGACCAAGTACGTTCGTCATGTTCGCTTCGAGCATCCGCTGAGAATTCTGATGGATGGGAAAAAACAAGAGGGAGCAGTGTTAAAGTAGCTCCTATAAATGAGTGTGATATATGCACTCGCTCTAACGGACATTATATGAGTTCCATCAAGTAATAATTATAATCATGAAGGATAGTAGCAAGGAATTTTTCCTTGCTATTTCCTTTTTGTAGGCTAGCCTTCAGACGTTCTTCAATACCTAGGAATTTTGCAACCTTTCGAGCCAAGGCATCCACTTGCTCCTCGTGCTTGTCATTGCCAGAATAAACGGTTTTCTCGATAATCTCGACTTGCGCTTGTGAAAGATTCTTGGCTTCTTCATACGTTGGATGATAATCTTTTTTGGCATAATAAAACTCATCGAGCGATACGTGGATGTCTTCGATGTTCACCTCCTTGATGACGATAGTCCCTGCTGCCAAGTCGCCAAGTCGTTGCGAGTCTTTGGTGAGCAAGATAAAAAGAAGACCAATGCAACTGCACCCGATGTCAATGTTGCCCAAGAGCCATCTCATAAAGAAAGAGCCTAGGTTGGGACGAGAACCATCTTTATTGACGACCCTGATTTTCATGATCATTTTCCCCGGTGTCTTGCCATCGTTGAAAGTCTCCCAAAGAAAATCCCACAGCCAAATGCCTATGCCGAATATCCACATCAACCACCATGCGCCATCGTATTCTAAGAAATTGGCGCACGCATAAAAGACGGATATGCAGATGACAAAAATCCAAATGCCGTCTATGATGCGTGCAGAGATGCGCTCAGCGATGCTCGCTGGGGTCTGGGCGATTCTTACAAATTGATTGGTTATGATGTCGGTATGAGTCATGATTTCATCTATTTCCTTAGTTATTTGAACTTTTGTCTGCAAACTTAACTAAAAAATGGCAAATATTCAAAGAAAAAGCATCTTTTTTAATGAAATATGTGAATAATCGTACCAATAATTTGCTGATGCAAGAATAAATCCTTATTTTTGCATCGAATAAATCGAATCATACTAACAGTTAAGACAGAGTAAAGGTGAAAGAGTTTAACTTCATACGAAGCAATATCGATAAGTGGCAGAAAGCTGAAATCGTCATTAGCGATGCAGCCTCTCAGTCACCAGATCGCTTAGCGGAGGTATATACCGACCTGACATCCGACCTGGCTTTTGCGCAAACTCACTATCCTCAGTCACGCATTACGATTTACCTCAACAAACTCTGTTCGGCTCTCCACAATTCTATTTATCGCAACAAGCGAGAGAAATGGTCACGTCTCATCACCTATTGGACTCGCGAGGTACCGCTTGTGATGTATGAAGAGCGCAAGTTGCTGTTGGTATCTTTCATCATTTTCTTGGTCAGTGTCTTCATCGGCATTTTGTCGCAATGTCTCGACGAAAGTTTCTGTCGTATCATCTTGGGAGATTACTATGTGGATATGACGCTCGACAATATCGCCAAGGGAAAGCCAATGTCGGTATATGATGGCGGTCAGGAGATGGAGATGTTCTTGGGTATTACCTTGAATAACATCCGAGTGTCGTTCATGGAATTCGTATCGGGCATATTCACCAGCATTGCCACAGGTCTTATGATATTCGAGAACAGTGTGATGCTGGGATGCTTTGAGACCTTCTTTGCCCAGCATGGTTTACTGTATGAGTCCTTCTTGGCAGTTTTCTTGCATGGCACGCTAGAGATTTCGGCTCTCATCGTTGCAGGAACAGCAGGATTGGCGATAGGCAATGGCTGGCTGTTCCCTGGCACCTACGCTCGGATGGTTTCGTTCCGAAGAGGAGCTAAGAGGGGAATGAAAATCATTGTCGGCACGATACCTATTTTTATAATGGCTGGTTTCATCGAGGGATTTGTCACTCGACATACCGAAATACTGAATGCCGTCCGACTCTTGATTATCTTGTTGTCGCTGGCGTTTGTGATTGGCTATTTTATCGTTTTGCCAAGAATCAGGCATCGGCAGCAAATGGCAAATGATAAATAATAAATGATAATGAATCAATCATACTAGAAAGTTTAAAACTTATCATAACAATGATGAACAATAAAATACCTTTTTATGCAGAAAGAAGCTTCGGCGAGAAGTTTAATGTGGTCTTCTCGTTTCTGAAGCAAAACTGGAGATATATGCTCAGATATATCTTGTATGGCGTGCTGCCTCTTAGTTTGTTGGCGGCATTGTCGGTTGACAACCTGATGTCTAGCACGATGAATGCTGTGGGGGACGGACCTGTCAATACTGGACTTCAATTGTTCGGCAACTATATCTTCTTGTCGTTGGTTTGTGTGCTGGTCGGTCTGTGGGTCGGCTCCGTCGTGTTCGCTTGTATGCAGTTGTACAATGAACGAGCCAATGGTTTGGAGGACGTCACCTTTGCAGACCTCAAACCATACGCCAAGCGAAATGCCGGACGCATCTTCAAGTGTGGATTGGCAGGCATACCCGTAGCTTTTGCAGTGATAGCGATTCTTGTGGGTTGTGCCATGGTCGATGTAACTTTTTACATAGTGGCATTCATTGTGGTCTTGGCATTGTGCATCCCGCTCTTGATGGTGCTTCCTACCTATATATATGAGGACATTTCAGTATGGAAAGCCTACGCTCGTGGACTTCGCTTGGGCTGGAAAACTTGGGTAGGCATCTTTGCCTTGGGCTTTGTGCTGACTTTCATCAGCAATGCCTTGTCTTTTGTCTTTGCGATTCCTTGGTATGTGGTGTTCCTCATCAAGGCAGTGTTTGGTTATAGCGATCCATATAATCCAAACATCATAAACATCATCGTGGACTTATTGCAGTACGTCTTCGGTGTCATCATGTGGATTGGGCAGTTTACCCTTTCTACCATCTTCCTCGTGAGCATCAGTTATCTGTATAGCCATGCGGCAGAAAAACTTGATGATATGTCGGTGGCAAAAGGCATTGACGATTTCGAGGGGATGGCTGACAGCAACCCAGATGACGATGACCTCTTCAAGCAATCAGAACCATTAGTGTAATTATCTGACAAGATGTTTACGTCTCCTTCCGATACATTAGTCATTGATTCCGCCAAGCTTTCTGTTTGGCGGCAGGATGGCGCTTATGATTACGGTAGGGAGTTGGTGCCTCATCAAGATACTTTTGGGGAATGGTTGCAGGATAGGTTGAGCGACTTCACGGATGAGATATTCAGGAATGTCTTTGCTCAAAATCGAGAGTGGATGTGGACGGTCTTGGGTATCATTGTCATCTTGGCAATTCTTTGGATTGTCTTTGTGGTACGCCCTTCGGTGTTTATGCGTTCTGGCAAGAAAGCTGATGCCTTGGATTATGATGTGACCGAAGACACCATCTATGGCATTGATTTTCCTTCCGAGATAGAGAAGGCTATCAGTCGTCATGATTTCCGGGAGGCGTTGCGACTGATGTATCTGCAAACCTTGAAGTGGTTGAGTGATAACCACCAGATAGAGTGGCAGTCTTTCAAGACTCCTACGCAATATACGAAGGAATGGCGCAATGCTGATTTCCAAAAACTGACTCGCCTCTTTGTGAGGGTGAGATACGGCGGATTTGAGGCAACGGAGGAGATGATAGCGGAAATGCGTGTCAGCCAAGAGGCTGTCAAGCGTGTGCTTTTGCAAGAAGGGAAAGGAGGTAGCTATGAAGAGTAGTTATAAGTTTATCCTTGCGATGGTTGTCCTCTTTGTTCTGCTGTTCTTGTTGCAAATGCGTCTGCCCAAGAAGTTTGAATGGAATGAAACCTATCATCATGCCGATCGACAACCATTCGGATGCTATGTGTTTGATAGCGTTTTGACGGAGTCAATGCCGAAAGGTTACCAAGTTACATCTAAGACATTCCGCCAGTTGGATCATGAACATCCATCTGAGAAAATCGGCGTACTGATGGTTGTTGATGAACAAAATCTGAAGAAGCTTGATGTCAAGCACTTGTGCAATATCGCCAGACGTGGGGGAAAGGTGATGGTTGTGACAAGAGAGTCGGACGATCAATCAAAGGATACCATTTATTATAATGAGTTAGAACATACGTTTAGGTTGCAGTTCATACCAGCATATTATTTTTCTTATTTTCGAATCTATAATCGGGCGACGGGAAATGAGGCTGAGTATAAGGATACAATCAATTGGAAAGGTAAACCACAAGTGTATCCTGCCCATGATTATGTCGTTTGGGATGGTTTGAGTGGTGGACATCTTGATTTTGATTCTTTGCAAACCAATTCTTCTTTGGCGTTCGAAGCAGATACGATGCTCGTTGCCGCCTCAGTCCCATATGGTAAGGGCGAGGTCATCTTTGTCACGTCACCTCTTCTCTTTACCAATTATGGAATGTTGGAGGGAAATACGTCGGAGTACATCTTCCGCTTGATGTCGATGATGGCAGATGTGCCGGTTTATCGTACCGAAGCGTATATGAAAACGGATGCCACGATGGATGTCCAGTATTCTCCATTCCGTGAACTTATCAAGCGACCTCCTTTGCGTTTGGCACTTTATCTGTTGATGCTGGGTGTCATCCTCTTGATGGTCACTACCGCCCGACGCAGGCAGCGAGTCATTCCTATCATCACTCCACCGCTCAATAAGTCGCTGGAGTTTGTAAAACTCATCGGTACGCTCTACTATCAGCGATGCACCCATGCAGAGTTGGTTCGCAAGAAGTTCATCTTCTTCGCCGAAGAGCTACGACGTAGGTGTGGCATCGATATTCGGGATGTGAATACTGATGATGGCGAAGTGAGATTCCTTGCGGAAAAAACGGGATTGGGTGAAGCGTATATCCAACAAACCTTGCGAGAAATCCGACTCATCATCCATTCCGAGGAAGACATCAAAACTTCGAAGATGAGAGAGATGATAGAAGCTATGAACCATATATTGGAAAAGGTTTAAGTATGATATGACATACTGATGGTTGTAGCTTCAAAAGCAAGAAAATATTGTTTATACTTCAGAAACAAGACGATAAAAATATGGAAGAACAAAGATTAGATTTGACTCTTTTCTCAGAAAAGATAGAAAAACTTCGTCATGAGATAGCCCAGGTGATTGTGGGACAAGAACAGGCAGTTGACTTGGTGCTCACTTGCATCTTGGCAAATGGTCACGTACTGATAGAAGGCGTGCCGGGAGTAGCAAAGACACTCTTGGCTCGACTGATAGCTCGATTGGTCGATGCACGGTTCAGTCGTGTGCAGTTTACTCCCGACTTGATGCCGAGTGATGTACTGGGTACCAACATCTTCAATGTCAAGACGCAGGAGTTTGAGTTCCATCAAGGCCCCGTCTTTTCAGACATCGTATTGGTGGATGAAATCAACCGTGCTCCTGCCAAGACCCAAGCTGCGCTATTCGAGGTGATGGAGGAAAGACAGGTGAGTATGGATGGTGCCACTTACCCTATGGGAGACCTCTATACCATCCTCGCCACCCAGAATCCAGTGGAGCAGGAAGGTACGTATCGTTTGCCAGAAGCACAGCTCGACCGTTTCTTGATGAAGGTGACCATGGGGTATCCTTCCGCCGATGATGAGTTGGAAATCTTGAAACGTCATGAGCAGCGTACCGACTTGGTAAAACTTTCTGATGTCAATCCGGTTTTGACGAAGGAAGAGGTGTTGCAGCTTCGTTCTTATATGAATGATGTCGTCATCGACGAGAGCTTGTTGTGTTATATCACCCAAATTGTCCAGCAGACTCGTAGCAGTCGTGCCGTTTATCTTGGTGCCTCACCTCGTGCCTCAGTGGCGATGTTGCAGGCAAGCAAGGCATACGCTCTTTTGCAAGGACGAGACTTTGTCACTCCTGAAGACATCAAGGCGGTCACTCCATCCATCCTCCAGCATCGATTGGTACTTACCGCTGAGGCAGAGATGGAAGGATATACTGCTTACAAGGTAGCAATGAAACTGATAGATAAGGTAGAAGTACCAAAATAGAAGAAACGTGTATCTGACTCCTAGGTTTTTCGCTTGGTGGATAACCCTCGTCCTGTTGATAGGCTTGGGCTATGCGGTTCCCCTGATGTTTGTCGTCGGGAGATGGATGCTTGGTGCCTTTTGCTTGCTGCTGCTCCTGGATATGGCGTTGCTTTATCATCGGACGGGAATCCAGGCATGGCGTATGATGTCGGAGAGATTTTCCAATGGCGATGACAATGAGGTGGATATTCGTGTGGAGAGTCAATATCCTTTCCCTGTTCGCTTGCAAATCATTGATGAGATTCCGCCGATTTTCCAACGCCGTGACGTGCTCTTCAAGTTGAAACTATCGAAAAAAGAGGGAAAGAATGTAAGGTATTCCCTTCGTCCTACAGTTCGTGGCACTTATTCTTTCGGATATATCCGTGTCTTCACCCAGTCACCGCTCGGTTTGTTGCAACGCCGCTTTACGCTTGGTACCCCTTGTGATGTCAAGGTGTATCCTTCTTACTTGATGCTGACGCATTATGAGTTGCTTGCCATCAGCAATCGCCTCACCGACTTGGGCATCAAGCGCATTCGCCGCATCGGCAATCATACGGAGTTTGAGCAAATCAAGGATTATGTGGTAGGCGATGATTTCCGTCGTATCAACTGGCGAGCCACCGCCCGTGCCTCCCGACTGATGACGAATGTTTATCAGGATGAACGTTCCCAACAAATCGTGAATGTCATCGACAAAGGACGAGTGATGCAACAAGCCTTCCGGGGCATGACTTATCTGGATTATGCCATCAATGCCTCCTTGGTGTTGTCGTATATTGCGATGCGCAAGGAAGACAAGGCGGGCATCATGACGTTTAGCGATCGGTTTGAGGATTTCGTGCCTCCTTCGGCTCGCCGTGGACACATGCAACAGATCTTGGAGACGCTTTATCGCCAACAGACCCTATTCGCCGAGTCTGACTTCTCCGCTTTAGCTGCCTCTGTCAATCAGCATTTGAGCAAGCGCTCTTTGGTCGTTCTCTATACCAACTTCGCCAATAAGGTGAGCATGGAACGCCAGTTGCCATATCTCATCCAGTTGAACAGAAGGCATCGTCTCTTGGTTGTCTTCTTCGTTGACAATGAGTTGAAAGAATACATAGCGACTCGGCCTGATACCGATGAGGAATATTATCGTCATGTCATCGCCGAACAGTTTGCTTACGAACAGCGATTGGTCGTGTCAACCTTGAAGAATCATGGTATCTTGGCTTTGCTCACCACTCCAGAAAACTTGTCTGTAGATGTCATCAACAAGTATTTGGAAATCAAGTCACAAACATAGAAATCACAAGCATAGAAACAACTAATGGAAAATAAATTAAAAGAAAGTTATCAACACAGTGTGGATAAGTATGCCGTAGAAGTGGCAGCCTTGAAGCGTAAGAACAATGCTTTCATCACAAGTGAACTGTTGTTGTTCGGGGCGATGGCGACCTGCTTGGTTTGCTATTTCGCCCTCGATGGCGATACCCACCTTTGGCTTTGCGCTGCTTTTCTTTCTTTGGTGGCTTACTTCCTGGTGCGCCATTTCGATGACAAGAACAAGGAAAGGATAGAGCATAAGACAGCCCTCATGCAGGTTTGCCAAGATGAGGTGAAGGCGATGGAGGGAGATTTCTCGTCTTATGAGAAGGGAGAAGCCTATCTGAATCCACACCATGCCTATGCTTTCGACTTGGATGTCTTTGGCAAGGACTCCTTGTACAATCGCATTTGCCATACCATCACGACTGGCGGATCTGATGCTCTTGCGGCAAACCTCTCCCGTGAGACACCTTTGTCTATTGATGAAATCGAAAGTCGCAGGGAGTTGCAGCAAGATTTGGCGGAGTCTGCCCATCAGTGGAGATTGGAGTTCTTTACCTTGGGTGAGTTGAATCGAATGGCACAGTCGCAAGGCTTGTCATCATCATCTTCTCACGGAAAAATCAATTCTGCTGCTGTGGTTGAGGCGATGGCAAAGGTTTCGCAGATGTCATTGCCAGCGTGGTTCGGTTCTGGGTTGGCTCTCGTGGTCGGTTGGCTTTTGATGATGGGGATATGTGCCTCCGTTGTTCTTGCCATCTTGGGAAAGGTATCTGTCGATTTTCCTCTTTGGTGGGTGATGGTGCAGTATATGGTCGTGTTCGCCGTCTGCAAGTCTTCACTTGACAAGATAGATAGCAACGGTGGAAAACTTCGTCATCAGTTGATGGCATATTCGCAAGTGCTCCGTCTCATCTCGCAGCGCACTTTCAGTAGCAAACTCGGCAAGGAGATGCAAGAGAAACTCGCAGAGGCTTTGCCTTCTTTCTCGGAGTTGGAGAAGATATTGAGTGGATATGATCGCCGTGGCAACTTCCTCGGCTTGTTCTTCACCGATAGCTTCCTGTTGAGCGACTTCTTCCTGGTTCGCCGATTCTTGAAATGGAAGAACAATTATATGGCACAGATGGAGGAATGGATTGAGATAGTGAGTGAACTGGATGCGATGGTAAGCATGGCGGATTTTCGCTATAATCACCCTGAGGCTACGGATGTACAGATGATTGATGAGCGCCTTGTTGTCTTCGAGGCAAAGAATCTCTATCATCCTTTCTTGGGAGCCAAGGCGGTGAAGAATGACTTCTGCATAGACGATAGCAATTACTATATCGTGACTGGAGCCAATATGGCAGGCAAGAGTACCTTCTTGCGTTCCCTCGGCATCAACTATATCTTGGCGATGGCGGGTATGCCGGTCTTTGCCGATACTCTGCGCATTTCTCGCTTCCGTCTCTTCTCCAGTATGCGAACCTCCGACGACTTGACGCATGGCATCTCTTACTTCAATGCCGAACTCTTGCGCTTGGAACAGTTAGTGCAGTTCTGCAAGGGAGATGCTCAAAAACATAAGGCAAACTTTGCAAGCCAAGGTAAGTTGTCTTGCAAAGGCGATTCCCTCAGAACCCTCATCATCCTCGATGAGATTTTGAAGGGCACCAACTCGGTGGATAAGCTCAATGGCTCACGCCTCTTCCTTGAATCTATCGCCCACTTGCCAGTGAGTGGTGTTATCGCCACCCACGACTTGGAACTATCCAAGATGGAAAACGGCTCCGAACAGGGAAGACGCTTCCACAACTATTGCTTCGAGATCGACTTGGGCTTGGATGTCACCTATACCTATAAGATACAGAGGGGAGTGGCAAAGAACCAAAACGCCACCTTCCTCCTAAAGAAACTCATCGAACAGAACTTACATATAGATAAGGTAGAATGAGGTAACGTATCAAGTAATAGAACTTATACATATATAAACCATATAAAAAACTTAATGACATGAAAAAGAAAAACCTAATGATGTCTTTACTGATGCTGATGCTGGCAGTGCTGCCGACATCTGCTCAGGAGTATCGCAATCCAGTGATACCGGGCTATCATCCCGATCCTTCGGTATGCAGGGTGGGAGATACCTTCTATCTCGTCAACTCCTCGTTCCAGTATTTCCCTGGAGTACCGCTCTTCCAAAGCAAGGATCTCGTGCATTGGCAGCAGATAGGTAATGTACTCGACCGTGAAAGCCAGTTGCCTTTGAAGGGAGCCAGCTCATGGCTCGGCATCTATGCGCCAACCATCCGCTATCACGAAGGCATCTATTATATGATAACGACCAATGTGGGAAATGGCGGCAACTTCATGGTCACAGCCAAAGACCCTCGTGGACCTTGGAGTGAACCTATTTGGTTGAAGCAGCAAGGCATCGACCCTTCTCTTTATTTCGAAAACGGAAAGTGCTACATGGTGAGCAATCCTGACGATGCCATCTGGCTTTGCGAAATCAATCCCGAGACAGGTGAGCAACTTACCGAGAGTAAGAAACTCTGGCAGGGGGATGGCGGTCGTTATCCTGAGGGACCACACATCTATAAGAAAGATGGCTATTACTATCTTTTGATTTCAGAGGGAGGAACGGAGTTGGCGCATCATCTTACTATTGCTCGAAGCAAGAACATCGAAGGTCCATACGAGAGCAATCCGAACAACCCTATCTTGACCAACTGCAGCCGCCTCGGGCAATCCTTGCAGATACAAGGCACAGGCCATGGTGACTTCGTGCAAGCCACCGATGGCTCTTGGTGGATGGTCTTCTTGGCTTATCGCAACTATGGCGGTTCTTATCATCATCTCGGTCGTGAGACCTACCTCGCCCCTGTGGAGTGGAAGGCGGGTGAATGGCCTGTGGTCAACGGTGGCTTGCCTATAGATACCTTGGTGAAGGCGAACACCTTGCCTTCTGTTTTGTTGGAGAAGCATTTGGGGGCTGATGAAATTGTAAATCCTAATACGGGTGACGCAGAATGGATTCGTATTCAAAATCCTATCATAGCCAATTATGATTCACTAGCAACCGAGGAAGGATTTAGTCTTCGTCTTAATCCTCATGGTACGTTGACGGCGAATAATCAGCCTACGTTCTTTGGTCGCCGTCAAGAGAGTGCCAACTTTGAATTGCAGTCAGAAGTGTTTCCTAAAGGAAATGTAGAGGCGGGATTGACGGTTTATCAAATTAATGATGGTCACTTGGATTTCTTTGTTACGGATAAGCAGATAGCTTTGCGCTGTAAGTTGAAGAGCATTGATTATATCGTGAAGAGTGTACCGAATGTCAGAAAGAAAACTGTTAAGCTTCGTGTGCGCAGTGAGGGCATCATGTATTATTTCGATTATTCCACAGACGGCAAGACCTTCAAGGAGCTTGCTTCCATGAATTGCAGTCTGATGAGTACCGAGGTGGCTGGCGGATTTACTGGCGTAACCTTGGGTATGTATGTGGATGGAAAGGAAAATAGTGGCTCTGCCGACTTTTCTTACTTCCATTATGAGGAAAAATAAGCAAAATGGCTCCATCTAAAATGGAGTCACTTTGTTTGTTATAGCTAAGTGGGCAATGATTCAAAGAAAAGTGTAGTGTTTTCTGATTATCTTTTTGTTTTTCTTGAAAAAAATCAATAAAAGTTTGGAACTTTCATTTTAAATAATTAAATTTGCCCCACGAACTAGCCATATTGTGGGCATATGAAACTAAACTTATATAAACCGATTTCTTGCAAATGGATATTTTTATTCATTAGTATTCTCCTTGGTGGCTGTTTGGAACAAGTAAATGGGCAAAGTTTAAGTTTGCTAGCTAATTCTTATAGAGATGGTGATTGGCTAGACAAAGTGCAAGTTTCCTTCAACGAACAAGTTGTTGGGGAAAAATATGTTTGGACTATAGCCAAGGTGAAAGATAAGTCTTTGCCCCCAGATTCTTACAGAATATTGAATGATACCGTTTGTTGTACTCGTCGAGGGGTAAGAACATATTTCTATCAGAATGCACAGAATATATCCATCATAGGTTATGAATCAAATCAGTTTTTGATAAAATATGACAAGCCTGAAATATATTTGCATTTCCCAACGGTAGTAGGCTCGTTTGTTGATGGGGATTTTTCTGGTTGTGGCATGTATTGTGATAAGATGCGATTGTGGCATACTGGCTCATATCATACGGAAGCCTTGAAAAAAGGATGTCTAGTGACAGAAGAAGGAGATACAATAGACAATGTCCTTCTTCTATATACTAAAAAGGCAAATCATATCAAATTGGACTCTTTGCAATGTACCCAAAGCTCTGTTTTTTATGAGCAGGTTTTTAGATGGTATGCAGATGGTTATCGTTATCCCATCATGTATCGCAGGATAGTTTCCGTAAGTCCAAAAGAAGATGCCGCTACAACAAGCGTCACTTATTTGTATTCACATCAATGTAAGGAAAATTTAAGTGTTTTTGAAGAGAAGGGCATAATAAAGGAAAATAGAAGTTCTTCACAAGGTGAGTTTTCTTATCAAGCAATGCTTTCGGGAAAAACAATAGAGGTTGAGTGTTATTTGACTTCTAGTATGACAGTAAAAGCTCTTCTTGTGGATTCAAAGGGATGTTTATGTAAGAGTGTTTCCAAAAATTGTGATGATGGAAGTCGTTTTTATGTAGATTGTAACTCTTTGCCGATGGGGCAATATATCCTTTATTTGGAAGTGAATGGAAAAAAATATTCAAAGAATTTCCTAATCAAATAAAATCATGGCTTATGAGACCTATTTTTAGACTAATATTGGCAGGATGCACAATTTGGCTTTTGTTATTATCCATGTACTCTTGGGGGCAGAATGTAAATCCAACTCCCTTGACCTATGATATGCTCCTGCCTAATTTTAAGGAGATGCAACCTGCCCCGATGGCCTTTGGGACGTATGGCTCTTATGAAAGTTCTGAATATACAGGAACTCCCGAAATATCCATACCATTGTTGGAGGTGTCTTCTGGAAAATTACGCCTTCCTGTAAGTTTGAAATACGAGGCTTCAGGAATAAGAGTAAGCCAGCAAGCATCTTCCGTAGGCTTGGGATGGGGACTTGTGTTTGGAGGCAGCATTACCCATATTGTAAATGGACAAGATGATTTTTGCTCTTTCCCCCAAAAAACAGACAAGGAATTCTTGGACTCCATATATTCGATAGCAACAGGCTATCACACGGCTTATGTTCCCCAAGATTACCTTGTTGACTGGGATTTGGGGCTTGGGTTATTGGATATAAGCCAAGCTTACCAAGTTTCGAGTAGGTTGTATTGGCGGAGTTTATTGATGGAAGACTTGGTTCATGGGATGCATATTCCAGATGTCTTCCATGCAAATTTCTGTGGTCATACTGTTGCTTTCACTTTGGATAACCGAACAAGAAACACGAAAGTATTGGACGATAATGCTAGTAAATATAAAATAGAAACAGAATATACTGGTGCAATTTATCCTTTTAAGATTTTCATTACGGATGATATGGGTATAAAATATGTATTCCAGGCTTATAGTGAGTATGATAAGTTGGATTGCTATTACTTGACAGAAATTCGTGGATTGAATCCCAATGATGTCATTACGCTCTCGTATAATCAATTCCGCCAAAAGGGACAATATGAGATTTATCAGTCTTTGGGGCACTTGAAGACTATGACAGGTGCTTACCCTGGTGACTTGAATGATTTGCTAGGTTTGCATACCAGAGCTTCCACCCCCTCTTTGTATCGTGACATGCTGTATCCCTCAGTAATAGAGTCTCATAATGAAAAAGTGCTTTTTGATTTAGAAGATAGATTGGATGTGAAAGGTTCCAAGGCTATCAAAAACATTCGTGTTTTGTCTAAAAATGGAAATGTTCAAACTCATCAGATTACTTTTGGGTATGATTACTTTTATGAAGAACATAAAAGTGAGGCTACAAGCTGGGCTTCGTTAGGTTATAGCGATGATGAATATTCTGGGAAACGGCTAAAATTGACAAACTTAGTTATAGATGACAAAAAATATTCCTTCTCGTATGATGAAACTACCTCACTTCCGTATGTGACCTCCTTGTCACAAGATTATTGGGGATATTACAATGGGGTAAATAATGGAAAAAACTTTTGTTCTAGCCCTACATATAGTATAGCTGGAAGAAATATTTCAGAAATAGAACATCTTGGTGATGCCAATCGTCTGGCTTCCCCTAAGAAAATCCTATGTGGTATTCTTAAAAGAATAGTTTATCCGACAGGAGGTTATACGGATTTTGAATTTGAGAGTCATCATTTTAATGATTCATATTATTATCCTAGTGCAGAAAGCCCGAATCGAATGGTAACCTCCTCCGTTTCTGTTTATTCTGTTGCTGCACAAAAGGAGAAACCAAATGGGGAAAGTTTCATTCTTTCAGAAGAAAAGGACATAGAATTTATAGTAAACATCAACAGTAAAGATCCTGCAAAATATTCTTGTTCTGCAACAATATGGTGTGCCCAAGGTACTAATTACCATGAGGTTTTCTCTACTTCTACCTCAACTCCTGGCATGTCAAAGACATTTACAAGACACTTGAAACCTGGGGTATATGTTATATATGTTACAGTGCCGTATGTTCCTAGTGATTACGTGACAACGGCATCCATCCGTGCAACGACAGGACACTCGTTTGTTTTGGATGAATCTATCGCTGACAGCAGTGGATTGTCTATTGGGGGTGGCGTTAGAATTAAAAGTATAACCAATTATGATGGGCATAAGTCAGACTTTGTAAGCAAGACGTGTTATGAGTATTATAATGGAAAATTGCTTGTACCAACAGTTAGGTGCAAGAATATGGCGTTGAATTTTTCTAGTCAGGGTTCTTTGGCTATTGGTCAGCTTACCTATTCTTTTGTAGGTTCACAAAAGTCCGATTTGAGTTTGATGTCCTTGGGTGTTCCTACCGTAGGATATTCTGTAGTAAAAAAGAAGGTTGTCAATACGAATGGACAGGATAATGGCTATATTGTCAGTAATTATGAGAACCAGACTTATCGGGAAATGGGGATGGGAGAACAATATTATTATCCCAACTATGGATTGAATGGAAAAATCCTAACTAGGAAAATTTATTCCTCAACAGATGAGCTTGTACAACAGACAGATTACACTTATGGAAGTAAAAAATATGAGGAAATATTGTTCCCAAAGTGTCTCCCTCTCTTTTTAAGTGGTACGGCAGCGGAAGGATGTACGTATCATTTGTCCATATATACCAAGGCAAATGTTTGGAACTATTTGGATGAAATCACAGAAACATCTTATGTAAATGGTAAGGCTTTGCTGCCTAAAAAAATAACTTTTGGTTACGACCAAACAAACTATAAAGAAAATAGAGTTGTGACCACTAATGGTATCCAAAAATCACAAAAAGTGCTTACCTATCCACATGAAAGGACTTCCACTGGGGCAGAGGGATTACAAGAAAAACATTGTTTAGCAGAAGTCACAGGTATGGACAACTATATGGGCACTTCTGGTAATACGCTTGTAGGAGGGTATCGAAAGAACTATTCATTGGTTGGAAACGCAGTGCCAATGTTCAACGAATTTTTGACAAAGGGCACAGATGGAAAAATGCGTCAAGATTTAAAAGTGGAAAAGTATGATTCCTATGGTAATATCTTGGAATATACAACAAATGATGGTCTGCATACCGTACTATTATGGTCTTATTCTTATCAATGTCCAATAATGGAAATTGTAGGAACGACCTATGACAAGGTGTCTGCGCTTTCAACAACAGTAAGAAACATAGGAAACAAGGCTACATTGACGGCAAAAGAGTTGAAGGATTTGTATGATTTAGTAGTAAAAGGGACAAATGCGCATGTGACGGCATATTTGTACAATCCATGGTATAAGGTCTCTGAGATGATTTTACCAAATGGCAATATAAATCATTATGAATATGATGCCTTTGGAAGGCTTGTTTCGGAAAAAGATATAGATTCCAATCCATTAACAACTTATAAATATTTTTATCGCCAATGAAAACATACGACATTTATTTATCGGTTCTGGTATTGTTGTTGGGAACATTGCCTTCTCTAGCGCAGTCTAGTGGGGAAAATTGTATTACCATACAAAAGAATACAAGTTCGACAAATTATGTTGCCGAACACAATTATTATGACGGTTTGGGGCGTTTTGTGGAGAATGTCTCTGTAAATTTGTCTCCTGAGAGTGGGGTTGACTTGCTTGAAGCCACAAGTTATGATGGTTTTGGATGTGTGCGTCGGAAAGGAAAAATGGTCTCTTTGTCTGGTAATTCTGGCAACTATACAGAAATAGAGCAAAAGCATTATATTGCAGATTACAATGACCCTATGGCTTATGTGGAATATTCCTACGAGTCTTCACCTTTGGGAAGACTAAGAGATGAGCGAGGCCCTGGGGCACCTTGGATTATGCAAGGAAAAAGTCGTATTGTTGCTTATCTTACTAATTCAACGAATGCTCACATGGGATGCTTGCGCTTTGAGGTGTCAAATGATATTCTTTGCAATAAGTCGTATTATCCAGATGGCTCGCTAAATATTATCCAGAAGATAGATGAGGATGCTAGGGTGACATACGAGTTCAAAGACTTTTTTGATAGGTTAGTCTTGATCAGAAAGGTAATGGGTGATACTGAAGTTGATACATATTATATATATAATGACAAAGGTGACCTGGTATTGGTCTTGCCTCCAGAGGCATCATTGCGCTTAGCTTCTCCTGGTAATTATTCTTGCAAGTCTGCAAGCCCATTGTTGGATTATGCTTATCAATATACTTATGATGAATTACATCGGTGCATTTCTAAGAAGCTTCCTGGTGTTGATGCTGTTACTATTCAATATGATGACGCAGATAGACCTGTTTTCAGTCAAACTGGTGTACAAAAGGCTAGCGGCACAGCTACCCAAATGAGTTATGACCCATTTGGTCGGCTGTCTTCCAAGAGTGATGGTACGCAGTCATTGAAAGTTTTTTATGACAATTATGACTTCATGTCCAATAAGCCCTCTTTGGGGTATGTACAGAAAGCTGGTTATGGAAATAGGGCAGACAATGTTATAGGTCTGCAAACGGGTGAAATAGTCTCAGCAGAAGTTGGAAAGGAGTTGTACTCTGTTTGTTATTATGACAAAAAAGGTCAACTTGTACAAAAACGTTCTGAAAACCATTTGGGTGGTTTGGACTGTTATTATTACCTCTATACATATACAGGTAAGGTGGCAAGTATGCTTCATGAGCATATCGTCGGTTCGTCTAAGCAAGAGGAAATTTATAGCTATGTGTATGATAATGCAGACCGCTTGCTGCAAGTAACTCACCAATTAAATGGTGGTGAAAAAGTCATTTTGAGACAAAATGTTTATGACAAACTTTGTCGCTTGTCAAGTCAAAAAGTGTTTGGTAAGGAAAACGTTTCTTATGAATATAATATAAGGGAATGGCCAACAAGTATTTCTTCTGAAAATTACAAAGAAACCTTGTCATATTATGGAGGAAATTATCGTATGTATGGGGGAAATGTGACATCAATGACTTGGAGTGTGGGAAATGAAACATTGGTACGAAAGTATAACTTCTCGTATGACACCTTGTATCGTTTAACCTCAGCTTCATATTGGGAGGATAATGCAGCAAGCGGTCATTATGATACTCGTTATACGTATGACCTAATGGGTAATATGCTAACCTTGAAACAAAATGGTCTTCAAGACGGTGGTACCTATGGAGCAATAGACAATGTCAGTTTTATCTACAAAGGTAATCAATTGTTGAGAGCCGATGATAACGTAGAGGATCCTACTTATAAGGATGCGTGGAATTTTGTGGATGGTGCATCCGAAAATATAGAGTATGAGTATGATAAGAATGGCAACATAGTTAAAGACCTAAACAAGGGCATACAAAGTATTAGCTATAATTCCTTGAATCTGCCAACTCAAATAAAATTTGAAGGTGGCAAGAATATCAGTTATGTCTATGATGCTAATGGCAAGAAGTTGCAAGCCTCTTATACAACTTCTTTACCTAGTACAAGCATGACTTTGGATTATTGCGACAACATGGTTTATGAGAATGGTGTTTTAAGTCAGATTTTGGTAGATGGTGGCTACATCTCTTTTACCAATGGAAAACCTGTGTACCATTATTACCTTAAAGACCACCTTGGAAGTAATCGTGTAGTAGTTAATCATACGACAGGTGAAGTGGAGCAAGTAAATCATTATTATCCATTTGGGGGCTTGATGGCGGAAAGCACAGGTGGCAGTGTGCAGAGATATAAGTATAATGGTAAGGAATTGGATGGAATGCATGGTTTGGATTGGTATGATTATGGTGCAAGATGGTATGATGGTATGAGATTCTTGACACAAGACCCACATGCGACAGACTATGTGTGTATTAGTCCCTATACTTATTGTGCAAATAATCCTATAAATGCGATAGATATAGATGGAAAAGATTCATATTATACAACGGAAGGAATATATGTTTGCGATAATTTAAAAGAGACGGACTTTATATATATAGTCTCTGATTATAAATATTTGCGTCAGTTAAGCAATAATAATTGGCTTGTAGAATTTAAAGGTAAGCAGTCTATAACAGATGCGGATATAACAGCAAAAGCTTATTCAAACATATTTACTAATGTGTTAAAACGTAAAAATTTTGATACAAGTTTATTGGAAAATGGAAGAATCTCTGTGAGAATATTGGATTCTAATAGCGCAAATTCTGGTCCATCGTATAAGCGCAAAGATTCTTTTGGGGCATCTGATGAAATACCTTGGTCAGACGCTCCTATTGCCACTGAACAAAAGAATGCTGATAATCAAATAAAAATAACAGCTAATGTGGTGTTGTCTGATTCTGAAAGAAGGAATTATCTTTCTACTGTATCTAATATTGAAAATGTTCTAGGGGTTCATGAATTTTTGGGACATGGTGTACTAAATTACACAGCAAATGAGCATTGGAAGATATTAAATATGCAAATGAAGCACCCTTCTTGGAAAAAAACAACTAAAGAATTAAAGGAATTATATGAGTATTTAAAAAAGAAACGACCAAACGAATATTTACAACATTAAAATATAATTAGAGTATGATGAAAGATTTTGTTATTATAATATCGATACTTTTATGTTCTTGTTGTCCTAGCAAGCAACATGCGGTTATTAAAGCTGATTTAGTGAAGGTTTTTGACAATTATCCTTTGACCAGTAAAGGTGATGAAAATTACACGCGAGAAATCCATTTGGTATTTAGAATCACAAACACAACTAATGATACTTTTTTTATTCCTATGCAAGCTATGGGATATGAATGTAATTCTAAAATATATTTTAGTGTGGATTCACTAAAATGCATTTCTTTTGCAACGTTTTATGGGAGGACTGCAAGTTCGCATATCCTTCTGCCACACGAATCTATTGATTGTGGCATTTCTATTTGTCAAGATGAAATAAGAAAGAAAAATATGTCAGTACAGTCTTTACTAAAGGTACTAAAAGTAGAGTATTGTGTGGATGACTCTGAAAGAAAAAATAGTAAGTATCAGATTCCCACAATTCTGTTTGATGTTAAAGATAAAAATGTAGAATACTTTTATAATAGTCCTAATCGCCATGGTCCTCTTTGATAAAAAATGATAGTCAATAATCAGCTCATAAAATCCCCCAATAAATAGTGTGAGGGATGGAGAAATCAAAATAAAATAAATGAGGAAGGTAGTTGTGTTTATAAGTATTATAGTGACAACAATTCTTGTTGTACTTTTTTACAAGCCAAGTGATAATACGCCAAATTTTTATCGTTTGGTTTCTTTACAAGAGTATGAAGGTGAATCTTACAATCCTAAGGATTATTTTGACTCGCCTGACATTTTGTATGATAATAATGATACGCTTGCTAGAGCTGTTGTTACTAGAAAGAATACGGCTCTTGATGTAGCAAAGTCTCTTTTTTTGTCTAAATTTGGGCAGAAAAATGTGCAAAAGCTGCAAGCCTCACTAATAGGCGATAGTGTGTGGAAAGCGAGTGCTATAGGAAAGGATACTATGGCAGTTTATATATATAAAAGTAATGGGAGGATATTAAATGATAAAACTAAGGAGGTAAATTCCATTCTTGTAGATAATCCAACACTTGCAGCAGAAATAGGTATTGCATATTTGAGTGATATCTATGGCAAGGAAACAATAAATGGAGAATATCCTTTTGAAGTCGTAAAATTTAAACATAGTTGGTTGATTATGGGAACACTTCCTAAAGGACATTATGGTGGGACTGGACAGATTCAGATTTCTGCTTATGATGCAAAAGTTAAGTTTTATATTCATGAAAAGTAAAATTTGAAAAAGGAATCGTCGGAGCCATAGAAGGTGAGTACAACTCGGCAACTATACTTCCAGCGACCAGTTTATTATAAATGTCTTCGCATCTTGGTGTTTCATATGATGATTTATCGGACGCTAGTATTGGCTATATTAAAGACCGTATTTCTCAATATGGCTATCTTCGTAGCTATATTCATAATCATCCTAGTAATATGGCGGCTCCTTCTGGGGTTGGTACGGATAATTCGCAAGGGGATATGTTGCTCCTAAACAATATGAGATATGTATCTATGACACATGGAGCTATTGATCCAACTTCATTTATTTATACTTCAAAGCCGAGGAAATATACTAGGTACACCCTTTCTTCTAAAATGGAAGACTTTGAATTGTTTAATAATATGCTAAATGAAATAATTATAAACTCTTCGATAAAATGAAACCATTAATTATTATACTTTTTATGAACCTTGTAATTGTTAATATTCAAGGTCAAAATATCACGAATGATTCTATTTGCGTCTATAGTACAAACATTTCGGAATTGTCTGAATTTTTAAATCGCAAAATTGAAATCTATAAAAATGAGCCTGATTCGTTAGTGCATAAGGATTTCAAAAATAAGTGCTTGTTGAAATGCTTGGAGGGATATGTTACTTACCTTTTAACTTGAGTCGGTTTCCTAGCCATCATTAAGCAATGTTGTTTTCCATTGAAAAAACTTCTTTCAATAAAATATTTTTTGCAATTAAACGTTATAATAAGTAAAATATCTAATATATATTAAGTATATAAAAGAGAATTATAAAAATCATAAACCCTAATTAGTGAAATTATGAAAAAGTATTTAGCGGAGTTAGCCGGCACGATGGTGCTCGTACTACTGGGCTGCGGTGCAGCAGTCAGCTTGGGTTGCGACAATGGCGCTCCTGCAACAGTAGTGGGTACAGCGATGACTTTCGGTCTTGCTGTGGTAGCAATGGCTTACACCATTGGCGGTATCTCTGGATGCCACATCAATCCAGCCATCAACTATGTCATCTATCAGTGCATCGGTGGTGCGTTGGCTGCTGGCGTATGGAAAGTTATAGAACCAGAAAATAATAAGTAATGTCAAATCAACAGAATAAGATAACAGACAGAAAGTATCTCGTACCTTTTGTTTTAATCACGTTGCTCTTCTTCTTGTGGGGCTTCGCTCGTGCCATTCTGGATGTGCTCAACAAGCACTTCCAGAATGCTTTGCATATCAGTATCACCCATTCCTCGCTCATCCAGGTAACCACTTATCTCGGCTACTTCCTGATGGCGATTCCTGCGGGTATCTTTATCAATCGTTATGGCTATCGCCGTGGAGTGGTCTTCGGACTGATTCTCTTCGGCGCAGGTTCGTTGATGTTTATTCCAGGAGCAGCGATGGGCAGTTTCTATGCCTTCCTCTTGTGCCTCTTCATCATCGGTTGTGGTTTGGTGTTCCTGGAGACGGCAGCCAATCCGTATGTCACCGAGTTGGGCGCCAAGGAGACAGCTACCAGTCGATTGAACCTCTCTCAGTCGTTCAATGGCTTGGGTAGCCTCTTCGCTACCTTCTGCATCGGTCAGTTCCTCTTCAATAATACCGATGAGGGTGGCAATGTGGCTGTGCCTTATACGATACTCGGCATCTTGGTGCTCGTGATAGCCTTGGTGTTCTCACGTGTCCACTTGCCAGAAATCAAGCATGAGGAGACGGAAGAAGACCAAGCGGATGGTTCCAACATCGGCAAACTCTTCAAGCATCATGGTATGTTTGTCTTTGGACTCTTGGCACTCTTGTGCTATGAGATAGCGGAGATTTCCATCAATTCCTACTTCATCAATTTCGTAACCGGTATGCACTGGATGACCGACCGCACGGCTTCCTTGGTCTTGACCGTAGCCTTGGCTTTCTTCATGGTGGGTCGCTTCCTCGGCAGTTGGGTGATGCGCTATATCAAGGCGACGACGGCATTGTTCATCTGTGCCATCGGTAGCGTGGTGTGCATCGGCTTGGTATTGTGCGACTTGGGCAAGGCTTCGCTGATAGCCCTGATAGCCAACTATCTCTTCGAGGCAATCATGTTCCCTACGATTTTTGCCATTGCCCTCACGGGATTGGGCAACCTCACGAAGTCGGCATCTTCTCTCTTGATGATGACGCCGATAGGTGGCTGCGGCTTCTTGCTGATGGGATTGATAGCCGACCGCACCCATGTGGTCTTGCCATTCGTGGTGCCGTTTATCAGTTTCCTCATTGTATTGGCTTTTGCTGCTCGTGAGTACAATGTTGCTCGCAAGCAGTAACCTCGCAAAGCACTATGTTTTGCTATCTGTATTTTGCAAAACATAATTTCTTTGTCGTCAAACGAGTGCGAATTAACTTTTTTAACTCGATTGTCATACGAAAAAGCAATCTTACATTTTGTCGTATCAAAAGAAAAAAGTAAATTTGCACTCGTTTAAAGGGATGTGCATCTAGATGCGCCTCTCTTTCAAATGAAGATGAATGTTTCATTAAAACAATAAAATTAAAATTATTATGGCAGTAGATTACAAGAAAATCGGTCTTGTGAACACTAAAGATATGTTCGCAAGAGCTATCAAAGGTGGTTGGGCAGTTCCTGCTTTCAACTTCAACAACTTGGAGCAGATGCAGGCTATCATCCAGGCTTCTTCTAACTTGAAGTCACCAGTTATCCTTCAGGTTTCTAAGGGTGCTCGTAAGTATGCTAACCCTACATTGCTCCGCTACTTGGCTGAGGGTGCTGTAGAGTACGCTAAGGAGTTGGGTTGCAACCACCCAGAGATCGTTCTTCACCTCGATCACGGTGATAGCTTCGAGACATGTAAGAGCTGTGTTGACTTCGGCTTCTCTTCTGTAATGATCGACGGTTCTGCTCTTCCATACGAGGAGAACATCGCTTTGACAAAGAAGGTTGTAGATTACGCTCATCAGTTCGGTGTAACTGTAGAGGGTGAGCTCGGTGTCCTCGCTGGT
>ERZ791902.500-NODE-500-length-28314-cov-4.271736_pt1 | contig 28314 bp, 19 predicted proteins | sample MGYA00510149_ERZ791902 | MGnify/ENA primary metagenome ERZ791902 (study PRJEB30046, sample SAMN00792060) | human gut metagenome | study: EMG produced TPA metagenomics assembly of the A metagenome-wide association study of gut microbiota in type 2...
TGGCTTTTTTAAGCAACTCGATTTATTCAAACTCAATCGTTCCCGGTGGCTTACTCGTCAGATCATAGAATATTCTATTCACCCCACGAACTTCATTTATAACTCTGCTCATCACCTTATTCAGAACTTCATACGGAATCTCCGCTGCCTCTGCAGTCATGAAATCAATCGTATTAACAGCTCTAAGAGCTACAGCATAATCATAAGTTCTCTCATCACCCATAACACCAACGCTTCTCATATTCGTAAGTGCTGCAAAATACTGACCGATTGTCTTATCAAGTCCGGCATTTTCAATCTCTTCACGATAAATAGCATCTGCATCCTGAACGATACGAACTTTCTCAGCTGTTACTTCGCCGATGATACGTACTCCAAGTCCCGGTCCTGGGAATGGCTGACGGAATACGAGTCTTTCAGGAAGTCCGAGTTCAAGTCCTGCTTTACGAACTTCATCTTTGAAAAGATCACGAAGCGGCTCAATAATTTCTTTGAAATCCACAAAATCCGGAAGTCCTCCTACATTATGATGAGATTTGATCACTGCGGATTCTCCGCCAAGACCACTTTCTACAACATCCGGATAAATTGTTCCCTGTGCAAGGAATTCAACAGTACCGATCTTCTTTGCTTCTTCTTCGAAGATACGGATGAATTCTTCACCGATGATCTTACGTTTTGCTTCTGGATCTGTAACGCCTGCAAGTTTGTTATAATATCTTTCCTGCGCATTTACACGGATAAAGTTCAGGTCAAACTGTCCTTCTGGTCCGAAGATTGCCTCAACTTCATCTCCTTCATTTTTACGAAGAAGTCCGTGATCTACGAATACACAAGTAAGCTGTTTTCCAATGGCTTTGGAAAGAAGTCCTGCTGCCACTGAAGAGTCAACCCCACCTGACAATGCGAGCAATACTCTTCCGTTTCCAACCTTCTCGCGGATCTCTGCAATTGTATTCTCAACAAAAGCATCCATCTTCCAGTCGCCCGCACATTCACATACATTTTTTACAAAGTTGTTGATCATCTTTGTTCCTTCTACTGTATGAAGTACTTCTGGATGGAACTGGATTGCATACAGTTTCTCGGCTGCGTTCTCAGCTGCTGCAACCGGACAGTCAGCAGTGTGTGCTGTAATTTCAAATCCCGGAGCAATCTTTGAAATATAATCAAAATGGCTCATCCAACATGTTGTTGTCTCTGAAACACCCTCAAATACTTTGGAGTCTTTTTTATCAATAATAACTTCTGTCTTACCGTATTCTCTTACATCTGCACGCTCAACTTTTCCACCAAGTACATGTGACATCAGCTGTGCACCATAACACAGTCCGAGAACCGGAATACCAAGCTTGAACAGTTCTTCTGAATAAGTCGGTGAATCCGGCTCATAACAGCTGTTCGGTCCGCCTGTGAGAATGATTCCTTTCGGATTCATTGCTTTGATCTTTTCAATATCTGTCTTATATGAATAAATTTCACAATATACATTACACTCCCTGACACGTCTTGCAACCAGCTGGTTATACTGTCCACCAAAGTCAAGGACAATCACTAATTCTTTCTTCAAATCTTCCCTCCTGTAAAATCCAATCAAAACTACTTGCTTTATCTATATATCTTTTTCTGTTCTTCATTATAGTAGAGGAATCATTGATTTACAAGTATTTGTTTATGTAAAATAAAATCTTATCCACAATTTCTATTACTATACACGGTAATTATTCCCCTTCTGATCTATCCAAAACAAAAAAGATGCCGAACAAATGCCCGACATCCCATTTTTATATTCCATTTTATGCTGCAAATCTTTCTAGCTGTCTTTCAAGTTCTGTGCAATCGTCTGCATACATCTGCAGTTCAATCACGTTATTCAATCCCAGATTCATGATTCCAAGTAATGACTTCGCATCTACTACTGCCCGTCCTCTTCTCATGTCCATGTTAAAGTCAAATTTACATACTGTTTTCAAGAAATCAATGATCTCATCCGGGTGTTTGAAAGTAATGTTCATTGTGCTCATTCTTTTCACCTCTTTCTGCCTCAACGGCTATGAAATCCTTTTCACTTTTCACATATATCATAGCACATTTTTTATATTTAAAAGGGCGAAATTTTTTATAAAAGTGTATTTTTTTAATTAAATATGCCTCTTATTCTCTACTTTTTTCTATAAGCAATATGAAATTACTTCTAATTATGAAATCCCATTGGAGTTACGTCTGTATTCCGTCGGTAAAATTCCTTCCTCCTCTTTAAACACCTTACTCATATATTTGGGATCAGAGTAACCGACAAGCCCCGCAATCTGATTCATCTTATATTTTGTTGTCCTGAGAAGCTCCTTTATTTTTTCTATCCTGTATTTCCTCACAGTTTCTGTAAAATTATATCCTGTCTCCTTCTTAAACTGAGAACTCAGGTATTCTTCCGATACATAAAGTTGGCTCGCTGCTTCTTCCAATGTAATACCACTGTCATATTCTTTTCTTATAATTTCCATTGCTTTTTGGATAAGCGTACTGTACTGCTCAAATTTATGCTCATATGATATCATCCGTTCCAAGCCTTGAATCGCTTTCTCTATCTGTTTCCAGCTGATGGCATAGGTAATCTGCTGCATAAGACTCAGGATTTTTGTTTCGTCAATCTCCCCGCCATAATTTCTATAATTCAATCCAGCTGCCATGCAAAAACGAATGATACTGTATTTTATTTCTTTTGGAAAATATTTTTCTCTTTTCATTTCCTCACAAACAAGTTGAAATTGTCTGGCAATTCCTTTCTTGTTTTCATCGAAAATCATTTCTCGCATTCGTTGTTCTAATTCTACCGGATAACGCACCGGAACAGCTTCAAATTTCTCAACTGTCTGCTGACAGATTAAAACTCCTCGCGGCTGAAGAAGATTCCATTCCATGAGACTTCCTGCCTGAATCATTGCATCTGCCAGCTTTATCAGCTGTTTTGTCTCTATCCATACACAAATAATTGTCCCCGGAAAATTCCTACATAACCCAGTAACCACATTTTTTTGAAAATATTCTTTCCAGTTTCTTGCTTCACGTACCCGGTAAATGATCAGATACACCTGTTTCCATCGATCCGAACATATAACAGATGCCGAAAATCCACACTCACGTCTACAGATTTCTTCGAGAAATCCACGTATATTTTCCTTCTGCTCCTCGTATTCGTCTGCCATTGAAACCGTAAATAAATATCCCGGATCATCCACTGTAAAACCATATTTCCGGATAGTCATTTCATTTAACTTCTGATTCGATATAATTTCTCCATATCTACAGCTTAACAGAACATTTTCAACAGTAAAAGAAGCCTGCATCCAATATTCATTCCTGATTTTTTCATGAATACGGCTTAATGCCTTCTTAAGCTCCATCGGCCGGAACGGCTGTACTAAATATCCGTCCACCCCCAGATCGATTGCCTGCTTTGCCTGTTGAAAATCTTCATCCTTTGTTATAATAATCACACGGAACTCACGGCCTTCCGTGCGTAATTTTCTCAAAAGATTTAACCCATTCATCCGCGGAAGCCCAATGTCCATGATAACAAGATTTGGCTGCATAACTGTTATCATCTCATATGCAGACTGTCCATTCCCTGCAATCCCCGCCAACTCGTAATTCGGATCTACGCGTTTTAAACCTTTTTTCAGTTCTTCTAATACTTTTTCATCCCTTTCAACGATTGCCACCCGCATTTGAACAGTCTCCTCTCAATGTCCGTGTTTCTGATTGAATATCCTCTTTTATTGTAACATTAACTTCAATAATTGGAAGCATGCAAGTGTAAATATTTTTCTCTGGTAGCGAGCCCTCCCCGGATGTGACGTTCTGATTTGTTGGTGTCTAAGACCTTACGCGTTTCATGAGCCAATGATGGGTTGATCTGAAGCAAGCGTTCTGTAACATCCTTATGCACCGTACTCTTACTAATCCGAAACTGTTTTGCTGTCTGTCTCACTGTCGCATTATTTTCTATAATATAATTTGCAATTTCCACTGCACGCTCCTCAATATATTCTCTCATAGAAAAGCCCCTGCATAGTTTGTTTTTTACAATCTATGCAGGGGCAAATTAATGTATGTCTAATTCCTGTTCCATCTATTCGTGGAAAACATTATACTATACAACTTAATACTCAAATACTGCCACACCATATCCCGGAAGAGGATATGCAAAGGAATATTTCTGACCATCACATTCCTGCTTCTCTGGTTTGTAAACCAATGGGCGTTCCTCTCCTGATCCGCCGTATTTTGTCTCATCACTGTTAAGAACAAGCTTAAACTGCTTTCTTCTCGGAACACCAACACGGTAATCCGGTCTGTCTACCGGTGTAAAATTGCATACAAAGAGCAGATTTTTCTTACCATCTTTTGAATGTCTTGTGAAACTAAAAATACTCCGGAAGATATCATCCTTATTGATCCAGTCAAATCCCTTCGGATCATTATCCAACTCATACAATGCCTTATTCTTCTTATAAAGATGAAGCAAATCTTTATACCAGTTCTGAATCTGCTGATGCGGTTCTTCTGCAAGAAGGAACCAATCCAGTTCTCTCTCTTCACTCCACTCACGAAGCTGTGCGAACTCCTGTCCCATAAAGAGAAGCTTCTTTCCAGGATGTCCCATCATAAATGCATATGCCACCTTCAAGTTGCGGAACTTATCCCATCCTTCTCCCGGCATCTTATTCAACATGGAGCATTTCAGATGAACAACCTCATCGTGAGAAAGTACAAGAATATAGTTCTCTGAATATGCATATTCCATAGAAAATGTCATCATGTGATGTGCATTTTTTCTAAAATAAGGATCCAGTTTCATGTACTCTGTAAAGTCATGCATCCATCCCATATTCCACTTCAAAGTAAATCCAAGTCCGTCATCCTCAGGAGATCCTGTCACTTTCGGCCATGCTGTAGACTCTTCTGCGATCATCATAACGCCTTTATTTCTTCCGCAAACTACAGAGTTCAGATGTTTAAAGAATGCAATCGCCTCAAGATTCTCATTTCCGCCAAATTTATTCGGAATCCACTGTCCATCTTCTCTTCCGTAGTCCAGATACAGCATAGATGCCACTGCATCTACACGAAGTCCATCTACATGATAATGTTCAACCCAAAACAATGCATTCGCCAGAAGGAAGTTAGAAACTTCCGGTTTTTCATAATTGAAAACCTTCGTTCCCCAATCAGGATGCTCGCCCTTTCTCGGATCTGGATATTCGAATGTCGGTGTTCCGTCAAAATCTGCCAGACCATGTGCATCTTTCGGGAAATGCGCCGGTACCCAGTCAAGAATAACACCGATATTATTCTTATGAAGATAATTTACCATATATGCAAAATCTTCCGGTGTTCCATAGCGTGAAGTTGGTGCATAATATCCAGTCACCTGATATCCCCAGGAACCGTCAAACGGATGCTCTGCGATTCCCATCAACTCGACATGAGTATATACCATCTCTTTTACATACTTTGTAATTGCTTCTGCAAACTCACGATATGTATAGAATCCTTCATCTTCTCTTCCAGGATGTCTCATCCAGGAACCCATATGCACTTCGTAAATAGACACTGGTTCTTCTTTGTTATCCCACTTCTCACGAGCTGTCATCCACTTACTGTCTGACCAGTTCAGATTAGAAATGTCTGTAATTCTGGATGCTGTTCCCGGTCGGAGCTCTGCATAATTAGCAAATGGATCTGCTTTATATATCTTCTCACCCGCCTGTGTCTCTATACAGAACTTATACAAATCCCCTTTCTTCGCCTCCGGAACGAAGCATGTGTATATTCCGAGAGGCTCTCCTCTCTTCATCTTATCTTTCGTCTCATCCCAGTCATTAAACTCTCCGATTACAGAAACGTTTACTGCATGAGGAGCCCATACCGCAAAATATACTCCTCTTTTTCCGTTCTTTGTCACCTCATGGGCACCCATCTTTTTATAAATCTCATAATGATTTCCCTGCCCAAAAAGATAATGGTCAAGTTCTCCGATCTCATAAGGCTGCACTTTCGTCTTCGTGCTGTTTTTCTTAACCATAAAGCCACCTCACTGCTCAAATATATTCCTGATTGTAATGATTTAAAAACCATACAATTTCTTATAGATCAAGGCACATTACCGAATCTTTCAATTGGTAACAAAGTTTCATTCTCCCCTTGAACACTATAGTTTTATTATACTTGATACTGTATAAAAAAGAAAGAGAAAATGTATTATTGCACAAAAATAGACAGTCGTTTTACTGACTGTCTATTAATTCTTAACAAATATATGTCATTAAATGTTGAAATCTTTCTCTGAAAGCAAAATTCTGTCGGAAGAATCTGTATTCTTTCCAAATACTCTCTTCACAAGCTTCTTTGCGGAAGCTTTCTGTGAATGAGCGATCGCATCATCCATCACTTCTTTCACTTCTGCTACTGTTACTGCATGATCTTCTCTCTGTAAAGAATCAATCTTACTGTACAGTGCAAGAATTCCCATCTCATCGATTCTGTAACCATTCTCCTGAGCATAAGTCTGTCCAAATGTTACAAGCTCATCATTAATAAAGATCGGCACTTCAAGTCTGGAAGTAAATTTTCTTCTGAATTCTCTGTTGGAAGAAAGAAGTCTGTCCAGTGGTTTTCTCTGTTCTTCAAGAACTACTAAAAGTTCTCCTGTATCCTGCTCCATTGCTTTGTTCAGCTTGGCGAGTGTTTTTTCGTTCATCTGTCCGGCTTTTTCAATGATCAGTGCACCGCCGTACAATTTACGGAAAATGTCTCCGATTCTCTTCTTATTCAGTGACTCACCTGTCACAATTGCAACCTTACCCTGACGGATATCACGCTGCTTCTGAATTGCCTTTACAACATCAACAGCGAGGACTGTCTTTCCATTTCCTTTATTTCCAATAATCAGAAGGTTTCCTGTTCTGGAAGTTCCTTTGCGGTTTGTACAGTTCTTATCCTGCTCAAGTACATCTACCAGCTGCTCACTCATACCACGCACAGGTACAAAATAAGAGAAGAGTTTTTTCTGTTCCTCTGTAAGTCCTGCTCTTGTACCGATTCCACTCTGTGTTTCAAGATCATAACGACCATGTACAATAAATCCTGTATCAGACATTGCATCTGCAATCTCATCTAACGGTAATGGTGATGTCTTACCTGTTGCGATCAATTTTGCAGTCTCTTTACGGCTCAATGGTGTCGTCGCAGACATGATATCAATTCCGTCATCTTCATCCGGAATCTCTCTGTCATCCGGTTCCTCACTATGCGCTGGATTCACGCTGAATTCATCTTCAAAATTTGGCACTTCTTCATAAGAATTCAGACCAAGAAGATCATCATCTGAAATCTTATCTTCTGCTGTGAAAAGATCTCTTGGATTGATTACTTCATCATCCTCATCGTCTTCTTCATAACCATAGGCATCCAGATCTTCATATCCTTCTTCCTCACTGAACAGATCATCATCAGCGTCTTCATAATCATCCGGCAAATCGTCATCAGACTCTTCATAATCATCCAACAAATCGTCATCAGACTCTTCATAATCATCTAAAATATCGTCTTCGTCAAACTCTTCTGCATCATCCCAGTCATACGCATCATAATCTTCGTACTCATCCTCACCGAGTCTGAGATCATCCGCAAGCTCTCCCATATTTTCATGTGGTTCTTCTTCTACTTCAAGAACTTCTTCTGAACTTACTGTTGTATCTACTTCTTCCTCTTCCGGAATAACACCTTCAATCTCATCAATCAGTTTCTGTATCTCTGGTGATAAAATCGGTTCTTCATTATTTTTATTGTCCATAGTCTCTCTTACTGCTGCTCCTTCTGAATCATCTTCATCATTGACAACTTCAGTTTCTGAGATCAGTTCCTCTACCTCAGACAAATCTTCTGATTCATCTGTCAGATCTTCTGACTCAGCTTCATCTATTTCAAGGATTTCTTCCTCTTCCGGTTCTGCTTCTTCTACTTCAAGGATTTCTTCCTCTTCTGGTTCTGCTTCTCCTGCTTCAAGGATTTCTTCCCCTTCCGGTTCGGCTTCTTCTACTTCAAGGATTTCTTCCTCTTCCGGTTCGGCCTCTTCTACTTCAAGAACTTCTTCCGGTTCTGCTTCTCCTGCTTCTATAGTAACTGCATCTTCTGGGACATCTTCTGAAGTCTCCTCCACTGCCTGTTCTATAAGTTCTTCTTCTGTCTCCGGTTCCGGTATCAGTTCTTTCATCCCTGATGGAACTACTCGTTCTTTATTGGCTTCCTCAGCTTTCTTCTCTTCTGTCAGTTGATTCACGATCTCAAGATCTTCTACATCCTCAATTGCTGCAATATCCTCTTCCAGATCTGTCATATCCGGTTCGACTTCTTCTCCCGGTTCTGCCTGAACTTCCGGTTTCGGATTGAGTAATTGCTGCAGAGCTTCATCTAACCGCATCGTATCTCCAAGTTTCTTCTTGACTGGTTTTACCGGATTCTTACCGACAATCGGTATGGAAGCAGTATCTTTGCTAAGTGTTCTCTTATCTCCACTTGTCTCTACCGTTGCCGGCTGAACTTCTGACTCATCCTCGGAAGCTTCTATAACTTCTGCTGTTTCTACTCCTGCTTCTTCCTGATTTTCTACTTCGGCATCCGGCTCTTCTGCCGCTTCCAAAGTAACCGCATCCGTGTCAATCACATCGGAAGTACTGTCGTTCTCCATCACCGGCTGTTCTGTCAGCCCGATTGATCTTGTATCTCCAAGTGCTTCAGCTCCTTCTGACGCAGAATCTTTTTCCTCGTCTTCTCCTAAATAGGAAGCCAGATCCGGTATTTCTTCTGTCTCTGAAGAAAGCTTCTCATATCTGTGATCATATTTCTGCTGCTGCGATGGTGACAATGGCTTATACTGCATCTTCAGTTCCATTGCCTTATAAACATACTTACCCTCGCTGAACCAGAGAATCAGATCATCACACTCTTCCAGACATTCTGTCATCATACCTGCTTCGCGATAAAGCTTCGCCAGTTCATAAGCCCACTCTTCAATATATTCTGCCTTCTTAAATTCCTCCAGAGCCTCAATCTGCTGTTCGATCGGCGCTCTCTGCGCTCTTAAGATCTGATATCTAAGGATATGCCTGTTCGGATCTTTCGGTGCAATCTGGATAAATTCGTCATAATAGTCGATTGCTTCATCTATATTCTTTGTCTTAATTGCAAGAGAACATAACTTATAGATCACCTTGCGGCTTCCTTCAGAACGGCGATATGCAAGATTCATCACATCGTAGCTCTTCTGATACTCTTTTGTTTTTTCATAAATATCACTGACATTCATCAGCATCCCTGCGTTACGGACACGCTTCCAGTCAATCAGATCTGCTGCTGCCGCTGCTTTTCTGTATTCTCCATCTTCCATAAGTTCCAGCATCTCTTCTGTCTTTAACTTATATTCATACTTATCCACTGTACTCACCTCATTGTCATTGAAATATTAGTTTTGGTCTGAATGTGTCCATTAGGCACTAGCCGATACTCTTTCATTATTCTACCATATGAGGTCTGTAATGTCAAAAAAATGCACCTTCAATTCCTTTTGAAAGTGCATTTTTAGTGTTATTTAATTGTATTATTATTATAATTTTATATTTTGTATCGGAGATTATTCGCGATTCTACGTTCCTGTGAGACCTTTGTCGTCTGTTATTTTATCACTTGAATGATTTTCATATCCATTCAATACTTTATGTATTAAATCTTCTGTCAAGTCATTCCTGCTTTTATAACAAATCTGAGATTATAACATGTCCTTTCAATGTTTCTTTACACATTTTTCATTCTATGTTATATGCGGTATTTTTATTCAATACATCTATGAGTGATTCATCTTTTTCTCTTTGCTTCCAGTTTCCGTACTCTCCGATCTTTGATCTTCTTTTCTTTCTACTGGACTTTTACGCTTGGCAAAGGTCTCTTTCTTCACAGGAACCTTCACTCATCATACCACTGACATATTGATAAAAATCTGAAACTATACTGTCCATGGGACTGACCTCCTGTTGAACTTGTATTTTTAATCTAATCAGGCATCTGTTACTTTTGCCTTCTTAGTTAAATATCTTTGGGAGATTTCTTTCTCTCTTTGATGGTTATATAATAACATTCGGCGTCTAATTTGTCAATATATTAATTTGATTTTTTTGTATTTTTTATTTATTATCCGCTTTAATTGTAATTGTCTGAATTTTCAAACATTTCAATTAACAGATTTCTGCTCCAGCCGGCATTTCTTTTTCCGGTGTCATCAGTGCAAGGTTACCTTCTGCATCTTCTGCACAAAGCAGCATCCCCTCTGAAAGTACGCCTGCCAGCTTCGCAGGTTTCAGGTTTACAAGAACCATAACTTTCTTACCAACCATTTCTTCCGGTGTGTAATGTGCTTTGATTCCGGATACGATCTGTTTTACCTGGCTTCCAACTTTCACCTGAGAGCAGAGAAGCTTTTTGGATTTCTTTACAGCCTCACATGCAATGATCTCTCCAACCTGGAACTGCATTGCTCCGAACTGCTCAAATGTGATCTCATCTTTCGGCTCAATGTCGATAACAGCTTCTTCCTCTTTCTTTTCTTCTACCTTCGGATGAAGTTCTTCAACTTTCTTCATAACCTCTTCGAGATCCATTCGCTGGAACAGGATCTCCGGTTTCTCTGTTACATGTCCGTTACCAAGCTGCTCAAGGATCTTCTTACTTGTAGAAGGCATAAAAGATTCAAGAAGTCTTGCACCTTCAGAAATGCTCTGGATCAGATTCCAAAGTACTGTAGAAAGGCGATCCTTCTTGGATTCATCTTTTCCAAGTACCCAAGGAGTTGTCTCATCAATATATTTATTGCAACGTTTGAACAGATTGAAAATTTCTGTAATCGCATCGGCAACGCGGAGGTCTGCCATCTTAGCATCAACTGCTTTAGAAGCATTCTCTACAACTGCTTTCAGTTCTGCATCTACATCTTCTACAACACCCTTATCTTCTACTGTTCCGCCGAAGTATTTGTTTGTCATAGAAACAGTTCTGTTTACAAGGTTTCCAAGTGTATTTGCAAGATCAGAGTTCAAACGCTCTACCATCAGCTCCCAGGAAATAACACCGTCATTCTCGAATGGCATTTCATGCAGTACAAAGTAACGAACTGCATCTACGCCAAAGAAATCAACGAGTTCATCTGCATAGAGAACATTTCCTTTAGACTTACTCATCTTACCGTCTCCCTGAAGCAGCCACGGATGTCCAAACACCTGTTTCGGAAGTGGAAGATCAAGTGCCATAAGGAAGATTGGCCAGTAAATTGTATGGAAACGGATGATATCTTTTCCGATCAGATGAAGGTCTGCCGGCCACAGCTTGTTGAACTGCTCTGTGCTGTTTCCGTCTGCGTCATATCCGATTCCTGTGATATAGTTTGTAAGAGCATCAAGCCATACATATACAACGTGCTTTGGATCGAAATCTACCGGAATTCCCCACTTGAAGGATGTTCTGGATACACACAGATCCTGAAGTCCCGGAAGGAGGAAGTTGTTCATCATCTCGTTCTTACGGGCAACCGGCTGAATGAACTCCGGATGTGTATTGATATGCTCGATCAGGCGGTCAGCATACTTGCTCATTTTGAAGAAATATGCCTCTTCCTTTGCCGGCTGAACCGGGCGTCCACAGTCAGGACATTTTCCATCTACAAGCTGAGACTCTGTGAAGAAAGACTCACATGGTGTACAGTACATTCCTTCATAATGTCCCTTGTAAATATCTCCCTTGTCGTAAAGTTTCTTGAAAATCTTCTTAACCTGTTTCTCATGATCTTCATCTGTTGTACGGATGAATTTGTCATAAGATGTATCCATCAGATCCCAGATTCTTTTGATTTCTGTTGATACATTATCTACGAATTCCTTTGGTGTGATTCCAGCCTCCTCGGCTTTGAGCTCGATCTTCTGTCCGTGCTCATCTGTTCCTGTCTGGAAGAATACATCATATCCCTGGCTTCTCTTGTAACGTGCGATTGCATCTGCAAGCACGATCTCGTATGTGTTTCCGATATGCGGTTTACCTGATGTATAGGCAATCGCTGTTGTTATATAATATTTTGGTTTTTCTGACATTTTTCTGCCTCCTTTTCCCACAATGTGGGATTCTTTTCTCAACTTTCAGTGATTACTAATACGATTTTTTCTGGATTTTTCGGAACAAAGAATGTGCCAAGGCACATTCTTGCACTTGCGGCGGTCGTTTGCGACACCTACTTTGTACGCCGCAGCGCATATCCCTAGCGGAGCGTTTTTAATATGTTAGGAACAAACCTAATATATTAAAAAACGCCCTCCCAGGGACTTGCATCCCTGAGAAGACGAATCCTACTTTCGTGTTACCACTTCTCTTCGTTCCTTCCTCGCGGAAAGAAACCTCTATGAGTATCTGCATTTTCGTTAGTAAAAACTGCTTTGTTAATCAAAACTACTTTGAATACTACGGCATTTCTCACTGTTGATACTCTTCGCTATAAAGGGCGAATCCCTTCACAGACTAACCCGGATCTTTTTATTCAAGATTGCTGCTTAAACAACTCACTTGATCACTCTATTCAGGCTCATCTGCGCTGCTCAGAAGCCATCTTCATCTGTCTTCCATCCATCCCTCTCAACATCCGGCCTGACAGCCTTCAGGACTTTTCTGTAGAATCTGTTACAGACTACTCTCTTCCTCATCGCGTTTCGCTTATCACTGCTTTTCATTCCTTAAAAAGGTTAGCATAACGCGAATAGAATGTCAAGATACACCGCTTGATGATTTCTCTGCTAATTCCTCTGTTACCCCGGCAGCATTTCCTTTTGCTTTCACTCTTGGAAATGTAATATCTACCCGGAACAAATCTCCGTCCAGATACAAGTCAAATGTACCTCCCTGCATTGTTGTAAGGCTCTTCGCTATAGAAAGTCCTAATCCACTTCCCTCCGTACTTCTGGAAATATCTCCGCGGATAAAACGTTCTGTCAGTTCATCAGCCTGAATATTCAACTGATGCTCGGAAACATTTTTCAATGAAAATCTTACCTTTGTATCATCTGTTTTCAGAGTCGCGTAAACTCTTGTTCCAGGCATTGCGTACTTGGCTGCATTTCCGTAAATGTTTTCCAGGACACGCCACATTCTTCTTCCATCAACATGCACAACAGCCGGTTCTGCTGGAAGATCTGTGACGATTGCCAGATTTCTCGCCTCGAATTTTTCTTCGAGTTCACCCTGCGTCTGCTGGATCATTTCCGACAGATCAAGATCCATATATTCCAGCGAAATATTTCCGCTGCTGACTTTCGATGCTTCTACTACATCTTCTGTCAAAGTCTTCAGTCTCTGTGCTTTCTCTTCCAGAATATTCAGATAATCCTGAACTTTCGGATCCGCTGGATCTGTCTGTCTTAAGATGCCGACATAATTCAAAATGGAAGTCAGTGGTGTCTTAATATCATGAGAAACATTTGTGATTAAATCTGTCTTGAGACGTTCGTTTTTCATTGCCTCAGCAACTGCTTTATTAAGTCCGGTTCCGATTCCGTTGATCATCAATGCAATGGTTTTATTCTCTCCATGCAGTCCGTCAATTGGAATCTGATAACTCATATTTCCGGCAGCAATCTCCTGGATTCCTTTTCTCAGTCGGTTCTTCTCCATCACATTTGCAACCATGCAATAGAATAGCACTGCGTCAGCGATCAGCAGCAGAATCACCAGGAAGAAATCTCTATCCCAAAGTACGAAAAGCTGAAACAGGAAATAAAGAATCAAAAGTCCTGCTGTTTTCTTTGTAAGCTTCACATCTCGTAATATTTTCCCAATAAATATACCGAAACTTCGAAGCAGACTGTTCTCCCACAGGCTCTTTGCCTTAATTCTTCTTACCAGACTAAGATAGCCGGCAAAGAAACAGGTAAATGTAAACGCACCATATACGAACACACCCACTGATTCTCCGAGACTTAAAGTCTGCATATATACATTCGGAACATAGGATGATGGAATAAATGTATCACTTTCCACAGCACTGTATGAACTACACAACCCTGTAATTCCATCAAATAAGATATGAATTCCATCTATTCCTGCTACGAAAAAGAAATAACTTCCAATCACCCAGACAAAAATAATAACTGCTGCGGCAATCTCTGTCTTCCAGGAATCGAACTTTAACAAATACAGTTCTTCATCCTGCGGTTTTCTTCCTGCCCCCAATGTCAGCCACACTACTGTGATCAAAAAGAGTAGTCCGATGAAAATCATAAAATGCAATGCTGCTTTCATATGCGGAATATTATTCTGATACTCAATACTGTTCTGGTAAAATTGATCCTGAATCGGATATTTTGTATCAACCGCAACTGCAAAAACATCTTTCCACTTTGTTCCTCCGGAATAATAACCATAAGAACGAATATTAAGCCATTGATCAGAATAAGATACATTCATATTCGTCTTAAAATCTTTCAATTCCGGATAGATCACCATGTATTTCACAGATTTTTTAGACGCAGAAGCTATTATATTCTCTATGCTATCTCTTACATCCGCATAATTTGCATATTCTGCTTTATTTGTAGTAACTTTCTTTGTCGATTCATCTGCGTACAGATAGGTAAAATTGGTATTTCCCTCTTCCAGATAATCCCAACCGCCTTCATAATCCTGCCAGTCTTCATAGACTGTTTGCAATGCTGTGGCTATATTATCGTAAACCAGCGACAATCTTCCATTTAACTGTGGATTGTTATTTACAACCTGAAGCAGATTATCTGCCTCAACCGGTGCGTATTTCTCTATCAGAGACTGGCCAAAATTCCAGCAGTCTGTATAAAGCAGATCACCATTTTCATCTGTAATCTGAAATGTATAATATCCGGAAGTTGTAAATTCACCTGCCTGCAATCCTGCCAGGAACTGATCTCTGTCCTGTTCGCCCATCTGAAATTGAAGTTTTCCTGCATTTACAAGAGAGAAGAAATCATTCATATAATAGTAGTAATAATTTCCGTCTGGTTTCTGGCAGACGATCACGCCATTCTGTTTGTAAAGATTGTCGTTATCTGTCCCACTGTAAGTTTCGCCCCAGTTCACCAGCTCTTCCATTGTGTACGTGACGCCGGACAGATTCGTCTCAGATATCTTTCCCTTCTTCGACAGTTCCATTACATCCACCAGTTTTTTCGGATTGTAGGCGCCGTCACTTTCAAAAAGATTCTGCAGATAAAGCTTCTCCTGTACATCGTACATGTAACTTTCGACCATCTTGCTGAATTCTTCGGATTCTTCAAAAGACTGTGTATTCATCTTTTGGATCTGTGAAAAACTCATCCCCCCCGCCAGTGTCAGGAGAGAAAGCAAATTTGTCACAAGCAATGCTCCGCTAAGAATCGCCACAACAAGAACGATTGTCCTTGTCACGGTCTTCCTGTACCATTTCTTCATTGTTAATCCTTTCTTATATGCCTTTTTATGCTTTTTCGATTTTATATCCGACACCCCAGACTACTTTCAGGTAACGTGGATCTTTCGGATTGATCTCTATTTTTTCTCTGATATGACGAATGTGAACTGCAACTGTGTTATCCGCACCAATTGCCTCTTCATTCCAGATGGATTCATAAATCTGATTGATTGAAAATACTTTTCCCTGATTCTTCATCAGAAGCAAAAGGATATTGTATTCAATCGGTGTCAGTTTCACAAATTCTCCGTCTACTGTTACCTGCTTGAGATCATCATTGATCTGAAGGCCGCCCACCTTATAAATCGTCTCTTTTGGCTCCTGTGCTGTTCCGCCAAGCTCGTTAAATCGTCTCAGCTGTGATTTCACTCGTGCCACAAGTTCCAGCGGATTGAACGGCTTTGTCACATAATCATCCGCACCGATATTGAGTCCAAGAATCTTATCGGTATCTTCTGACTTCGCAGACAAGATAATGATTGGCAGACTGTTCTTCTCGCGGATCTTCAATGTTGCACGGATTCCGTCAAGTCTCGGCATCATGACATCGATGATCAGAAGATTCACTTCCTCTTTCTCCAAAATCTCCAGTGCTTCGATTCCGTCATATGCTTTTAAAATCTGATATCCCTCCTGAGAAAGATAAATTTCGATTGCTTCTACGATTTCTCTATCGTCATCACATACTAATATTTTATACATTTTACATACCCCTCGATAATTGCTGACACCGATAACAGCGCAGCAACATAATTATCACATGATCAAGTTCTAACTATAGTATACATGATACTTGATGGTTTTTAAGAGATAGATTGGAAAAATATTAGGAATTTCTTAAATCGACGATTTAACAATTTAAATACTTTCTATTTCTTGCACATCTTTTGCCAACGTTTTATAATAAGAAACCGTGAGCCACTTTAGAACATAAGTGTAGCTGCACAGAAATGATTGCATTTGGTGCTAGAATCTCTTAGTATAGCTGCAATCCATCAATAAAAAGGAGTATAAATTAAAAATGATTGAATTTTTGAAATCCTTCCTCTTTGGAATTGTGGAAGGAATCACAGAATGGCTGCCGATCAGCAGCACCGGACATCTAATCCTTTTGAATCAGTTTGTGAAATTAGATGTTTCCGAAGAATTCTACAGTATGTTTGAAGTTGTGATACAGTTAGGTGCGATTCTTGCCGTTGTCATCTTATTCTGGAACCAGATCTTCCCATTTGGTGCACCGGAAGGAAGTCACACGGTCAGACGCCGCCAGGCAAAACATGCACATAGAAAAAAGAAAGCCGGAAATGGAATTTTAAGTTATGTGAAGATGGATATCATTATCCTCTGGCTGAAAGTCCTTGTTGCATGTATCCCTGCAATTGTGATTGGAATGCCGTTCAATGATCTGTTTGAGAAATGGTTTTACAATTACCCTTGCGTTGCGATTGCTCTGATTGTCTTCGGTATCGCCTTTATCATTGTTGAGAATAATCACAAGGGCAAACCTGCGAAGATCAACAGTATGGATGAACTTACTTATAAGACTGCATTTTTGATCGGACTTTTCCAGCTGATCGCTGCAATCTTCCCTGGAACATCCAGATCCGGTGCAACAATTGTCGGTGCTTTAATCCTTGGAGTATCCAGAACCGTTGCTGCTGAATTCACTTTCGTACTTGCGATTCCGGTTATGTTCGGTGCAAGTCTTCTGAAGCTTGTGAAGTTTGGTCTGAACTTTACCGGAACAGAAGCAATAATTCTTCTGATTGGTATGGTAACAGCATTTGTTTCTTCTATTATCGTTATTCAATTCCTGATGGGATATATTAAGAAACATGATTTCAAAGTATTTGGATATTACAGAATCGTGCTTGGTATTCTTGTGATACTGTATGCGTTGTTTTTAGCGTAGTTTGAAAAAGACGGGTAATGATGAGTTCCATTCACCATTCCCGTCTTTTTTAACTTACTTTCACTAGAGGTCCGTTTCCTTTTACTTAATATCTTCCTCTATTATACATTCATGTTTCTTCGTTTTTTTATTGTAATTTACTCCTACAAGAAGTATGTTTCCTTTGTATTCCTCTAAACTTTTACAATATTCTTTCTTCTTAATCTGTTCAATTGCACCGTTTGCGCTTTCATTCCATTTAAGTTCTACCACAAGTGCAGGTTTTTCCTGGAATTTTTTTCTAGGAAGAAATACAAGATCTGCAAATCCTTGTCCTCCCGCCAATTCTCTGTGAACAGTGTAAAAGTTTCTTGCAGCATATAACGCAAGTGATATCGTATAACTCAATGCATTTTCATCGTTATATTGCAAATGAGATGTCTCAAAATGTGCTTGTCTTATTCCCTCTGCCACTTGTACAGGACGTTTCTGCCAAATAGCATTCAATGTATCTGCCGAATTTTTCAATGCTTTAGAAACTTCACCCCAATCCGACACGGAAACACTGCTGACGTATTCTGCTCTCACCTCATTATTTGGTATTTTCACTGTTTTATTATCATAGTCATATGCCAGATACCCAAGATGGATTAATAAAGTAAGTACATCATCCTCTGTATGAAATGTTGCCATATCATTTGTAAAACTTCCTGTATTCACCGGAACACTTTCCCCGGCGATCATGCTTAACACGTCATCTCGCAATCCTTCAAAATTCATATCAATATACATTTTTAAAGCTTCAAACGTTTCTGTCTGATTCCAGTAATTTCCAAATTTCCCAAATCGCATGCAGCTTACTACTGAACGTGGACTATAAATAGAAGGTGCTCCTTCAAAAGAATATCCGTCATACCAGCTTTTTAGCTCCTGCATGTCCATGCCATATCGTTCACACAGCTCGCTTACTTCTTCTTCTGTAAATCCGACATATTCCGCCAATGGTCCCGGATCAATCATGGAAAATTCATCAAACATATTCAACGCTGAATGTGTGCCATATTTTTTTATTGGAAGAATTCCTGTCATATAAGCAAGTGCGACATATCCTTTGTCTTTCAATAAATCTCTTAGAAAATCCAAATACTTTTCCTGCGCTTTTTTATCTGTTATATACTCTCTGAAAATGCAGTCCCATTCATCAATAATTACAACAAACGGTCTCTTTGTCTTATTATAAATATCCTGAAGAGTTCTCATTAAATTTGTTTCATCAAAGTATCGGAAATCCGGGTATTTATCTAACAAATCCCATATTACGCTCTTTTTAAGCAAGCTAAGCATTTCCTCCACATTGGAGCTTTGACTCAGGAATTCTTGCATATTAAGAAAGATCACATCATATTTATTCAAATGCTTTTCATAACTATCTGATGATGCTATTTTTAAATTTGAGAACAGCTCCCTTGAATCATACTCACACGTATAGTAGGCAGAAAGCATATTCGCAGCAATAGACTTTCCAAAACGGCGTGGACGACTGATGCAAATATAACTTTGTAATGTTTTAGCACTTCTATTTGTATATTCAATCAATCCCGTCTTATCAACATATATTTCTGAATTTACAACTCTTGCAAAAGTACTAATATCCGGGTTCAAATAATTTCCCATTTAATTTTTACCTCCATACAGTTCTCTTTCTGGCAATTATTTTTGGACACTCATGTTATTATTATACGACATAAAAGAAAGACGGGCAATGTTTTCCACACCCGTCTTCCTGGCAACCGTATAAAAATATCCATTTAGCCTACCTACATTTCATTGGCATAATAATCGCAAAACCATAATGTCTTGCCGCGTTTGATTTCAAACGAATTTACATAAGCTCCTTTTCTAGTATTTTCAACTCTGTAAACTCCCGGAAATATTAATTCACACGTTGTATTTTTGTCACCATCATATACAATTCGAGTAATTGACATTTTCTCCCAAATTCTGAGATTTATAAAATAAAAGTTATCGAAATCTGAATTACTTGCTTCTCGTCTAAAAGGGAAATTGTTGTACTCATCCAACATGTGCGTTTCAAAGCTGTCTGCTCTACTCCCAAATTCAATCCAGCCATCAGCCAGCATTATTGGTGGTGTAAAATAGAGTATTAAAACTATACACAATAAAATAACAATACTTATAATGTTCTTTTTATAATTTTTCATCTACTCCCTCTCCTCTCCTAGCACCTACATTATGCCATAAAAAAGAAGCCTGTGCGAAAACATGTAATCAACTGCGGATTTCTCGTAGTCAAATGCATCAGTTTCTTTTCAGACTTCTTATTTTTGCTTTATTTAATTTTTCTGTGGCAGATAAATTATAAAATCCACCCTGAATTCCCAGTTTGCATAATCTATTTCCATATAACCATTATACTTCTTTATTATTTTCTCTACATTACTCAGTCCATATCCATGCTTCTGTTTTTCTTTCTTTGAAGTTAATATCTTATCATCCTTCTGGTGGATTTCACCGCAATAAGTATTCGTAATCCGACCAATTAAACGCTCTTGACTAAACACAATCTTTATCGTCAATATTCGTTGTTCCCGATCAACTTTTTTCAATGCTTCCAAAGCATTATCCAATAGATTCCCCAATAGTGTAACAAGATCTGCTATATCAATATTTAACTGTTTCGGTACAACAATTTCTGTTTCTACTTTTATATTTTCACTCGCCACACTTTGAAGCTTATAGTTAACCAACCCATCAATAATTGTATTTCCTGATGTGCTATAAATCACCTTTCCCTTTATGAAATGAGAAAGTTGATCCAACTGTCTTCTTGCCTCTTCATCTTTTCCCTCTTCCAGTAAATGATTTAAAATAATAAGTTGATTACTCATATCATGTCTAAATGCCTGTAAATCTTCTGTGGAGCTTTGCATAATCTCACACTGTCTGCTGTATAATTCTTTTTCTTTTTGTAAAAGAGCCAATTTTGATCTCTTTATATAATTTTCTGCCAATGAATCATATAGATAAAATGCAATTATATTTACTGCAAACAGAAGTAATACTGAACCCACTGCCTCTACCTTAGTTAAATTGGTCTGATTTGCAATAATTACTTCCAAAATTAATGTAGAAATCGGAATTACAATTGAAGCCAGCCAGGAAATCCAACTAATATTACGTCCCTTTCTTGTTAACTTTATATTTTCAAGCAACAGCGTTTCACAATATGAAACAATTCGCGTGGCTATTAAACCAAAAGTATCTCTGAACTCGCCTTGTGAAAAAACTGAAAAATTAATATATCCAGTCATAGCTGCCGCAATTATTTCCGCTGCTGCCATAAAAAGATACATGTAAACAACACAAATAATTCTTTTTTGAATACTTGCTTCGTAAGTTAAAGAAATAATAAACATAGTAATTAAATTTGTAATCAAAGTAATTAACGGAATATCTATCAGAAGATATACTAAAGTTGTCATTATAAAGTAGAAGGAATAAGCTAATATTCCCAATATTCTTTTGTATTTTCTATGTTCAAAAAAAACTCTCATAAAACGATGTACAACAAATATCAGGAAAAAATTCGCCAGCAGATAAATTATATGATAGGTATCAAACACCATGTGCAAACCCTCCATTTTCAAAATGAATCTGCATTCTCGCTATTTCCTCTTTTCTGCCTCTGGCAACAGGAATTACGTCACCATTTACCATAATAACCTGTTCTCCCTGAAAAGATCTGATATAACGATAGTTCACCAGATAAGATTTATGTGTCAGAATCATTCCCTGCCCTTTTAATTTGTCGCAGACTTCTTCCAACGAACCATAGAATTCGTCTTCTGACTTCTGCATTACAATCTTTACTTTTCTTCCGTTACTTTTAAAATACAGAATCTCACTCACACGGGCACAATACATATCGTGACCATATTTATAGTGAAATATATCATTCTTCTTCCCATAAATCCTGTTATACTTTTCAAGCGTAGCAGTCACCATATTCTGGTCAAATGGCTTCTCTATAAAATTGAATGGTCTGAAGGCAAATAACTGACGGTCATATCCATCCTTTCCCGATACATATACAATCTGAGCTGCTTCATCTTTCATCTCATTTCTGATACAATCACTTACACTAATCCCGGTATCATCTGCGAGCTCAATATCCAGAAAATAGATCTGATAATTTTCCCCTTCCCGAAGTTTCCGTTTCAACACTTTTCCCGAAATGAAACTCTCCGTTTCAGCTTCTATATGGAGTATCCTGCAGGAATCATTAATATAATTTTCCAGCAGATTACATATCTTTTCATCATCATCACAAACCGCAATTTTAAGCATTTCTTATCCTTCTATCCATTCATGTACTGTTATCTATGTTCATTTTTTCACTGTTTTAGCAAGTGCAACATATCCTTTGTCTTGGACACTCATGTCATTATTATACGACATAAAAGAAAGACGGGCAATGTATTCCACATCCGTCTCTCTGACCCGCCTCTCCGACCGTCTTTCCGGCAAATTATACTTGTTTCTTTTGAAAAAAACCTTTCAATGCCGGATACAGTTTCTTAAATTCCTGATATCTTTCCTCGTACTTCTGCACCAGTTCCGGATCTGGTTCTTCTGTTCCTGTTACTTTCACAAGTTTCTTCGCAGCCTCTTCCACCGAATCAAATACACCGCATCCAACTGCTGCCAGGATTGCAGCTCCGTAACCCGGACCTTCTTCGCTTTCGATCAGATCTACTTTCATATTCATCACATTTGCAATGATCTTTCTCCACAGCGGACTCTTTGCTCCACCGCCGCAGATCTTTGTTCTATCTGGATTCACGCCAATACTTCTTGCAACTTCCAGGGAATCACGCAGTCCGAATGCGACACCTTCCAGCACAGCCTGTGTCATATCCTCTCTTGTGCTGTCCATAGACATTCCGATAAATGCTGCTCTTGCGGAAGGATCATTATGAGGAGAACGCTCTCCCATCAGATACGGAAGATAGAACACATGGTTCTCGCCAAGCTTTGTAATTCCTGCCTGTTCTGCCGGATAATCCTTTGTCTTAAGGATTTCGTCCATCCACCATTTATTACAGGATGCCGCACTGAGCATGCAGCCCATCAGATGATAGTTACCGTCTGCATGGTCAAAGGAATGCAGCGCATTGTTCTTATCTACTCCGAACTTCTTACTGGAAATAAAGAGTGTACCGGAAGTTCCGAGAGAAATATTGCAGCCGCCGTCTCCGACTGTTGCCGTTCCAACTGCTGCCGCCGCATTGTCCCCGGCTCCTGCAATTACTTTTACATCCTCTGATACGCCAAGTTCTGCTGCGATCTCTGCTTTCAAAGTTCCAACGACTTCCCAGCTTTCATACAGCTTTGGAAGCTGTGCCTCTGTAATACCACAGATCTCAAGCATTTTTGCAGACCAGCACTTATGCTCCACATCCAGAAGCAGCATTCCGGAAGCATCTGAATATTCTGTGCAAAAAGACCCTGACAGGCGATATGCAAGATAATCCTTCGGAAGCATAATCTTCTCAATCTTTGCAAAATTCTCCGGTTCGTTTTCCTTCATCCAGAGAATCTTCGGTGCTGTAAATCCAGCAAATGCAATATTTGCTGTATATTCCGAAAGCTTCTCTTTTCCAATTACCTGATTCAGGTAATCGGTCTGCTTTGTAGTACGTCCATCATTCCACAGAATTGCCGGGCGAATCACCTGATCTTCCTTATCAAGCGCAACAAGACCATGCATCTGGCCTCCAAAACTGATTCCTTTCACTTGATCCTTAGCAAAGCCTTCAAGAAGCTCTTTCAGTCCTTCCATACTCTGTGCAAACCAGTCTTCCGGTTTCTGCTCTGACCAGCCTGGGTGTGGAAAATATAACGGATATTCTTTTGATACGATATTCTTAATCTTTCCGTTCTCATCCATCAGAAGAAGTTTTACTGCGGATGTCCCAAGATCTACTCCTACAAATAACATGTTGTTCCTCCTATATAAAGACAGAGAGCCTTGCCGTTTCCGGCACGGCTCTCTGCCCGTTTTCTATGTTTCATAACTTTCTATGTAATTAACCCCACGGATTCTCTGTTGGATATCTTACGCCTTTCGGCTGGTTGTATCCAATCTCTTCAACCGGCACACCAATATATTTGAATACTTCGAACAATGCTTTTCCAAAGTGTCCGAAAGCAACTGCTCCGTGATGTGGATAATTCTTTTCAATCAGTACGTGGCGGTAGAATCTTCCCATCTCCGGAATGGCGAACACTCCGATAGATCCGAAAGATTTTGTAGCAACCGGAAGTACTTCTCCCTGTGCAACATAAGCACGAAGTACATTGTCAGATGTACTCTGCAGTCTGTAGAATGTGATATCTCCAGGTTTGATGTCTCCCTCAAGTGTTCCCTGTGTAACCTCGATTGGAAGAGATCTTGCCATGATCATCTGATATTTCATTTCGCAGAAAGCAAGTTTGCCGGAAGCTGTATTTCCACAATGGAATCCCATAAATGTATCTTTCTGTGTATATGGGAATTTTCCTTCAATGCTCTCTTTATACATATCTGCCGGTACTGTATTATTGATGTCGAGGAGTGTAACTGTATCCTGGCTGACAGCAGTTCCGATGAACTCGCTGAGTGCTCCGTAAATATCAACCTCACAGGATACCGGGATTCCCTGTGCTGTCAGACGGCTGTTTACATAACATGGAACGAATCCGAACTGTGTCTGGAATGCCGGCCAGCATTTTCCTGCAATCGCAACGTATTTTCTGTATCCTCTGTGTTCCTCAACCCAGTCTTTCAAAGTAATCTCATACTGAGCCAGTTTCGGAAGAATCTCCGGTTTCTTATTTCCTGCTCCAAGCTCTTCTTCCATCTCTTTTACAACGGCCGGGATTCTCTCATCACCTTCATGTTTGTTATAAGCCTCGAAAAGGTCAAGCTCAGAGTTTTCCTCAATCTCAACTCCGATATTGTAAAGCTGCTGGATCGGTGCATTACATGCAAGGAAATTCAGCGGACGCGGTCCAAAGCTGATGATCTTTAAGTCACTTAATCCGACAACTGCTCTCGCGATTGGTTCGAACTCATGGATCATGTCAGCACATTCCTCTGCTGTTCCTACCGGATACTCCGGAATGTAAGCTTTTACTCCTCTGAGTTTCAGGTTATAACTTGCATTAAGCATTCCACAGTAAGCATCTCCACGTCCCTGTGTCAGATTATCCTGTGTCTCCTCTGCAGCTGCGACAAACATCTTCGGTCCGTCAAAATGTTTTGCAAGCAGTGTCTCAGAAATCTCCGGTCCGAAGTTTCCAAGATAAACAACCAGTGCGTTACATCCTGCTTTCTTTACATCTTCCAGGGCCTGCACCATGTGGATCTCACTCTCTACGATACAGATCGGACATTCATAGACAGTTCCTTCACCATATTTTTTTGTGTAGGCATCGATCAATGCTTTTCTTCTGTTCACGGAAAGACTCTCCGGGAAACAATCTCTGCTCACTGCTACAACACCGATTTTCAATTCTGGCATGTTACTCATAATAAAATCCTCGCTTTCTTTATCCTTGTTATTATTTCTATCTTTTTCATGTTATGTTATCCACATTTTTCCTGTAATTTTATTTGGTTTTCCACACATCATACAGCGACCTTGTGAATAACATGATCCTGATTTTTGGAAACCCCGGCATCCATTTTCAATCAGACTTCGACGTTCTCACCTTTTAATCCACAGAACGCACCTTCAATCTGTGCATCCTCATGCGCGATCAGCCATTTATTCATCGCTGCAAGAAGTCTGTTTTCTCCCTCTTTCGCTGTCTCAAATGGAAGCGCTTCATTCGTTCCTTTCGGAAGAACTACTACACAGCGGAATCCGCCTTCCTGTGCAGTACACGGTGCATAATGAAGTGTTGTTGCATACAGTTCTACACCGGTTCCCGCCGGAACTAGGAATGCTTCTACTTTGGCTGTATCATAGATATCACCGTCTTCAATATCCTGCTGCATTCCAAGAAGCAGAATCAGATCTGTCTGTGCGATATCAAGTTCTGAACTTCTGTGATATTCTAGTGCATTCAGTTTATGGTTGTCTCCATTACAGTACCCAATCTGAATTGGCAGTCCGCCGAATCCTTTCTTGCAGATTTCAGCTGCTTCCGGAAGTACTTCCAGTTCCTCAACAGACGGTACATAGACAACGTCTTTCGGAAGTGGTGTGTGTTCCATCTCTTTTAAAATCTTCTCAAAAAAGTATTCCGTGATGATCTTGCCATATTTTCGGAAAGATGCATCTGTTACATTCTGGATTTTCATGATGTCCTCCTGAATTTTCTTCTGTATCCTGTTTCGTTTGTTTCTATGGTCATTTTACCAACTCAAAAGGGCATTATCGACCAAATAATTAGCCAAATAATGCCCATTTCTTATCTTTTTATTTTCATAAGCAAAAAAGGAAGCGAACCGCTTCCTTTTTTACCCTCTCATTCTATTCCACGCCCCATTATTCCTTCGGTGGCAGGAATCCCTTACTTGTCTTCACGATCACTTTATCAAATACCATGAACATGGACGGCAGTACGAAGATTACGACTACCATACTGATCAGTGCTCCTCTCGCCATCAGGATACACAGGGAACTGATCATATCAATGTTGGAGTAAAGTCCTACACCAATCGTTGCTGCGAAGAAGCTCAACGCACTTACCATGATAGACTGTGCGGATACGCGGTGCGCAGTTGTGATGGAATCGTATTTATTTGCTCCGTGGTTACGCTCTCTCTTATAACGAGTTGTCATAAGAATTGCATAGTCTACGGTGGATCCAAGCTGAATGGTTCCGATTACGATGGATGCCACGAATGGCAACTTAGTTCCCATGTAGTATGGAATACCCATATTGACGAAAATCGCGAACTCAATAACGCCTACCAGGATGATCGGCAGTGAGATTGACTTGAACAGAAGCATGATGATCACGAAAATAATTCCGATTGATACTGCACTTACTGTCTTGAAGTCTTTATCTGTAATGTCGATCAGATCTGCTGTCAGAGGACCTTCTCCGATCAGCATTCCACCTTCATCATATTTATGAAGAATCGTATTCAGTTCTTTGATCTGGTCATTCAATTCATCTGTAGCTACCTTATATTCTGAGTTCGCCAGTACAAGCTGGTACTTATCATTCTTTAATGATCTTGTCACTGAATCCGGGATCATGCTTGCCGGTACGGACGGCCCGATCAGAGAATCGAGTCCAAGTGCCCACTTGATTCCGTCCACCTTATCCATCTCATTCAGCATCTTGCCTACATCCGCTGAATCTGTAGAGCTGTCCACAAGAATCATATGCGTCGTATTCATGTCATAGTCTTCCTTCAGTTTCTCATTTGCAATGATACTCGGAAGATCTTTTGGAAGTGTCTCATCCAGGTTGTAGTAAACTCCTGTATGGTTATTTCCGTAAATAGCCGGGAATAGCAGAACTACGAACAGTGCCACATAGATGAGATATCTCTTTGTAACCTTGTCTGAAATTCTTCCGATATCCGGAAGGAATGGTTTATGTTTTGTCTTCTCAATAATCTTGTCACAACACAGGATCATGGATGGAAGGATTGTTACGCAGGCAAGTACACCAAGGATAACACCCTTAACCATAACAACACCGATATCAAGTCCAAGTGTGAATGACATAAAGCACAGTGCAATAAATCCGGCGATTGTTGTAACGGAACTTCCGATTACAGAGGAAAATGTCTGTGAGATCGCATGTGCCATTGCACGGTGTTTATCTCCGTCGTAACGAATCTGCTGTTCTTCGTAACTATGCATCAGGAAAATGGAGTAGTCCAATGTTACACCCAGCTGCAGAACTGCTGCCAATGCCTTTGTAATATAGGAAATCTCTCCCATAAAGTAGTTACTTCCCAGGTTATAGACAATCGCGATTCCGATACTGAGCATGAAGAGGATCGGTACAAAGAATGATTCCATTGTAAGACCGAGCACGATCATCGCCAGTACAACCGCGATCAATACATACAGCGGTGTCTCTTTCTCCGCCAGCTCCTTCGTATCTGTAACAACAGTCGACATACCACTTAAGAAACACTGCTCGCCCGCCAGAGAACGGATCTCGGAGATTGCCTCCATTGTTCCGTCTGAAGATGTTCCTTCATCAAAGAAGATTGCCATCATTGTTCCGGTCTCGGAGTTAAATGCATCATAAACCTTTGTTGGCAGCATACTCTTCGGCATACTGATATCTGCGATAGAATCATACCAGATAACCTCTTTTACATGATCCACCTTCTCAATCTTCTCTTTTAGCTTCGATACATCCTTATCTTCCATTCCATCGACTATAAACATCGAAAATGCACCTGTACCGAAATCATTTACCAAAATATCCTGCCCTTTCATCGTCTCAATGTTATCCGGCAGGTAAGTCAATACATCATAATTAATTCTCGTATGCAGATACCCCAATGCAGACGGAATCAACAATAAGATACTGAGAATCAGAATCGGCACTCTGAATTTTACTATCTTTTTTCCAAACTTTACCATCATATCCCTTTCGCTCCCTTCCTTATATCTTGTTTATGACCATTGGTCATTTTAATCTCTTATTGAACTATACAATAAAAATGACTAACAGTCAATATATTTTGTACTGTTAGTCATTTTTTCTTTTTATTTATATTCCATTTTCGTAACTGTTCAGAGCCAACCTCCAAAATGTTCAGAGCCAACCTCCAAAATGCTACGCATTTCGTCGGTGTGGCGTATCC